>ERZ824978.996-NODE-996-length-34349-cov-6.017496_pt1 | contig 34349 bp, 33 predicted proteins | sample MGYA00519860_ERZ824978 | MGnify/ENA primary metagenome ERZ824978 (study PRJEB31778, sample SAMEA3449184) | human gut metagenome | biome: human gut; feature: human-associated habitat; material: faeces | place: United Kingdom | collected 2010/2012 ... | reverse complement strand
TCCAATGTTTTTACATATCGTGTTAAGTTTTCAAGGTACAAATTTATATCAAAGGTAATAAACCTTTTGACACCCTAATCTTATTAAGAAATTAGACAAATCATATAAATGTATCTTATCAGCCCCTAAATAAGCACATATCAGGCAAAATGTCATTGTCAAAAATTCCCATAACAAATTTCCAATATTGTTATTCTTGGTAATTGTCGATATTGTGAAATAAAACAAAAGTTGCATTACTCCAACAGTAACAACAGAAAGCCCTACGTTTACAAGTGCAAGTAATAATGTTCTTTTGTAATTGAACAGACAATATACCAGCATCAATGCATACGAAATTGAAACTAAATACCTTGGAAAACCATAATCGTTCAATCCTGTCATTAATACCAGCTGGGCTACTATAAATATCACTGCATGGATATTATATTTCATTTTTTGTCCATACGTTGCCGCAAAACAATATAAATATGTTAGCGCCTCAAATAATTGCAAAACATTCCTAACCATTAAACACCCTCCTCAAAAAATTCTTCTTATATGTCAATCCAATTTCTACCGAATCCGTTCGGTTTTTAAAGGTAACGTATCTGTTGACGGAATCTATGGTTTCGACATAATTCCGGTTAACGATCACGAAACGGTTACACTGGACGAAATCATCGGAATCCAATTCTTTAAGGATCTCCTTCACTGGTTTATATGGCAGGTAACGCTCATCGGCTGTTGTGTGGATCACTCTTCCGGAACGTCCGTTTTCAATATAGACAATGTCCTCCTTGCAAAGTTTTAATAGTATTCCATCTCTTCTGTAATATACTCTGTCTGAAGCCGAAGAATCGGTCGGGATCATAAGGGTTTCCTTTATAAGCTCAGACAATTGCTTTGTATCATAGGGTTTCTCGATATAGCTGTAGCATTGGACATCACTGTATGCATACAGGCTGGGGTCTTCCAGTCCGGTAATAAAAATAATGGGAGTAAAATGATAGCGTTCCACTTCACGGATATGATCTGCAAATTTCATACCGGAAGCGTCCCCAGAGGTCCGGGGATCCAGAATAATATCTAACAGAAAAAGATCAATGGATTTCTCCATTGCCATATGATATGCCTGTTCCAGGTTAACCGCACATATTACTTCATTCTGCGCACCCTGTTCACGAACAATTTTAACCAGCCGCTCCATCTCACGGGCATTATCTTCCAAAATTAAAATTGTTTTCATCCTATGTATTTCGTCCCCTTATTCCTCAGATTCAAATAACTGATCGATAATCACTTTCATATAATCCCTGCACGCTTTATCTTCTTTCGTAAGTACATTACCTTTGATGAAGTAATGCATCAGGCGTACTAATACTTTCAACTTATCCGCATCCGAGAAATGATCTACCTGCTCCATGATGTCTTCCACATTTTCCGTTTCTCCATATAGAAGATAATCCGTAGATACACCAAAATACTGACAGATCAGTCTGAGGGTCTTCTTGGAAGGACCATATTCTCCTCGTTCATAACACCCGATTACATTCGGTCCTACGGAAAGAATTTCTGATAAGGCATCCTGAGTGAGTCCCTCTTTCTCACGCAGCTCCCGTATTCTCTTCCCCATTTGTTCATTATTAATCAAAAACTCTTCTGTCATCACGGACTCCTCTGCTTTTTATTTCATTATATCCATGATGCACATTCCTCTTAATACAGTTATACTGTTTGTTTTCAGCGTTTCTTTTCGTTTCACCCACAGTTTCACCGTGACAAACCATCAGTAATACTATGGATATTCTCCTTCAATCCTGCTCTCGTTAATTTCAAGGGTTCTGCCTCATCCTTCAGATAAAGCTTTCTCTCCTTCTGATCCAGATAATCCATATATTTTCCATTCACAAGAAGGCCTTTTCCACACATTATCATTGGCTCTGACTTAAGCTGTTCCATAATTTCTTTCATGGTAAGATAGGCATACTGAGCCAATGGCTTGCCATGAACCTTGACAGACAGGTTCTTTCCTGTAATGCGCACATACACAACCTGATCCGTGTCAAAGAGAACGTGTATTCCATCGTTCTTCAGATGAAGCCTTGCTTTTGCTTCCACCGGATTATAAGTCAGACATTTCTTCACCATTCTGTGAATCTCATTGACATCATAAGGCTTTTGGATATACCCAAAACAATGCAGATCCTTATAAGCCTGTGCTCTCGGTTCCTCCAGTCCTGTCACAAAAATCACCGGTACATGACGGTATTCTTCACTTTTACGGATTTCCTCGATAAAACGATAGCCCTCCCGGTTGCATTCCTTCTGATCCAACATGATATCCACCATAAATAAGGAGATTGTCCGGTGCTTCATACATTCATAAGCTTCTTTCAGACCGGTATAACCGAATACACAATATTCCAAAGGACTGCAATCCTCCACGATCTTTACCAGATATCTCAAGGCTGCCGGTTCATCCTCCAGAATCAAAATATTTTTTACTATTGTATTTCCCTGTTCTGTCCCACTCATAAGTTTTTCCTGCCTGCAAGCAATTATCCGTCTGCCATTCCATATCCTGACGGGAGCTGCCTTCCTTCCCATCAGGTGTAACACAAAAGCACTCATCTTGCATCATAACGCAAAATCAGTGCTTTTGTATATTTGTAATTTCTATTTTTCAAAAAGATCTACAACATCAACCTCCAAAACCTCTGCCAGAGCACGCAGTTCAAAGTCCGTAACTGTGCGTTCATGGTTTTCAATTCTTGAAATGGAACCGCGACAGACATATATGGCATAGGTTTCAAGTCGTTCAGCCAATTCCTTCTGACTCAGATGCCTTTCCAGTCTGTACTCACGCAGCTTACCGCCTATGATGTTTTGAGCCTCATAATCAATAATTCGTGCCATACTTTATCCCCGCTTATTTTTGACACAAATATTGTATTATATACATCGTCCCTGCATGTCCTATGTTAAGACACATAACAGAATATTTTTATTTTCTACGTACAATTCAGTAACTATTTCCTTCATAGTCTAAAAATATGGCAGCCATCCGGAGCCTTCCGCCTTCCCTGTACACGTGCCTGAATCCTTCCCTTCTCGATCTGCAGATCCACTACCGTTCCGTTACGTACATACCGTTTCCCACGTTCCAGTCTGGAGGCGTAATCCGCATATCTTTCCAGATTTTCACACCACGCATTTCCCCACCAGCTTCTTGCGATTTTCCTGCCGCTGATGATAATGGGATGCATGGTTTTCCCTTTCATTTTCTGCTTTTTCAGACTGTCACTGGCATTTCTTTTCAACAGGCTTTCGCTCGGCTGGCTGTATAATTCACCATCGTCCCAATAATTTTTCATCCCGGTCACCTCTATCTGCTTTCTAATCTTAACAACGAGAATAATTCTTCATTGGAAAGCTCCGTAATCCATTTTTCACTTCCGGATCCAATCACATTTTCCGCCAGCTCCTTCTTGGAGTGAATCATCCGGTCAATCTTTTCTTCAATCGTACCCTGGCTGACCAGCTTATGTACCATAACATCCTTCGTCTGTCCGATCCGGAATGCACGGTCAGTTGCCTGATTCTCTACCGCCGGATTCCACCAGCGGTCAAAATGGATCACATGATTTGCCCTGGTAAGATTTAAGCCTGTTCCTGCTGCCTTAACCGAAAGCACAATAAACGGAACATAACGTTCTCCCTGAAATGCATCCACGATTTCGGCACGGCGTTTTACCGGAGTTCCTCCATGAATGACATATCCCTTTGCATAAAAATACCAGTCAGATAATCCGCAAGATATTCTGTAATTTCTTTAAACTGGGTGAATACAATTACCCGTTCTCTTTTTTCATAAGTGGACTCACACAATTCCTTTAACAGCTCAAATTTTCCACTGTCTGCTATTTCCAGCTGCATTGCTTCCCGGAAGGATAAATTCTCCGGGACATTTTTCATATCCTCAAGCAGCTTCTTAAGCTTTTCATGGTTTACCTCAATCCATTTTCCCTTTAAGAGAGCCAGTCCTTCGGTCTGGTTCAGAAGATCCTGAATATCCTGCTGTGTCAGGCTGACCCCATCAACCGTCAGAGACGGCTGCAGGGATACCAGGGCGTCAAAGAGAGCTAGCAGTTTTTCCTTATCGGAACGGTATTCCGTCAGTGCATACTGCAGCGGCATATGCCGGATGCTCCGTAAGACTGATGTGATAAAGCAGTTCCATCGGATCCTGCGTTGCCTGCTCATCAGCGTAATCCGGATAAAATCCGTCTCTGGTAAAAATATATGGCTGCAAAGCAAATATTAAAAAGTACTTCGCGACGCAAAGGGTAATAATGGTAGCAGTTCACACAGCAGCTGCCGGATTGCGCAGACTCGCTGAAAATCATTGACAGGCATTGCCTATCTGTCTGAAATTTGTTACTATAATAAAGGTTTTACCGCTAACAAACAGATTTACAGGAGTATACTCATGGTCTCTTCTTGGTTTTATAAATACCACTTAATCGAATTGGCAGGCAGCTTCTTTACTACCTGGGCGCTCATGAAAGCTTCCCGCATGGAGCCCGGCAATATTCTGACTTTGGTTTTCTTTCTGTTCTGCCTGTTTTTTTATCATTATGTTCAAAAAAAACGCAGTAATTTTGAAGGCGATCTTCATCGAATTACCAGGATCGCATCCATTTTCTCTGTGATTTTTACGCTGTTCTATATGCTGATGGATTACCCACATTATATCGAAACCCTTACCAGCCGTCTTTTCCGGTTCGGAATTCTTGCTGTGGTTGCGATTGGTTTTTGGTTTTTATTTTATGAAATACTACTTGCGATTCTTTTATCCACGCAGCATAATGACAGGCTTTCCTCTTTACTATACAGTACCCGGATTCCCGACAAATGGGGTTTCCTGCATAAGCATACATTCCCTGTCACCTTTTTACTGTGCATGCTTGGCTGGCTTCCTTATTATTTGTACCAATTCCCGGGAATCATGACACCGGACAGCATCAATCAGCTAGAACAGGTGCTTGGACTTATCCCATACAGCAATCATCATCCCTGGGTACATACCCTGTTCATAAAGCTGTTCTACACCATTGGATACTCTCTTACCGGAAGCATGGTTGCCGCCATGGGGTTCTATACACTGATGCAGATGTGCTTCCTTGCAGCATCGATCAGTTATTTTGTGTCCTCCACCCGTATTTTTCATTTAAAACCAATCTGGGGCTTCCTGCTTGCACTTGCCTATGCCCTGCTTCCTTACCATGCCGTTTATTCGGTCACCGTCTGGAAGGATATTCCTTTCGCAGCAGCTGTCCTGCTATTTCTGACTGCCCTGTTACGGATACACAACAGAAACCACAGGTCAGACTATATCATTTTTATACTCTCCGGCATAATGATGTGCGTATTCCGTTCCAACGGATGGTATGCCTTTCTTCTCTGCCTCCCGTTTCTGCTGTTCTTCCTCAGACGGAACAAATACCTGATCGGTTCCCTTGCCATCACTCTCTGTATGAGTATTCTGATTCGTTATCCGGTCATGAACGCCTCTCATGTCGTATCTCCTGATTTCGTGGAGTCTCTCTGCATTCCCTTGCAACAGGTTTCCTGTGTGCTTGCCAATGACCGTGACCTGACACCGGAGCAGAACGAGCTGATTGACCAGGTCATTGACCGTACCTATGTAAAGGAATTATACAATCCTACCTTTGCAGATAATATGAAGGAGCTTGTGCGTGCCGGAAATCCCCAATATCTGGAAAACCACAAGACAGAATTTCTAAAGCTCTGGATATCTCTTGGCATTAAGTACCCCGGCGACTATCTTGAGGCTTATATTCAGCAGACAAACGGCTACTGGTATCCGGATTCCTATTATCTCGTTGCCGAAGCCGAAGGAATCAGCGCTACTTCCCTTGGGATTTCCCACACTCCCTTAATCCGCGGTCCCATCGTGGTGAAAAGTAAGGAAATTGCCATTAAACTCGGCAGCATGATTCCCCTTTACGGAACCTTATGGAGTATGGGTGTAATCTTCTGGATATTCCTGATCTGCATTGCATGTATTCTGTCCCGCAGGGATTATTCCAAGCTGCTCTATGCCCTCCCCTGCCTGACACTCTGGTTCACCGTAATGATTGCCACTCCGGTTGCCACCGAATTCCGCTATGTCTACTTTTTGATTTTATGTCTGCCTTTTTATCTGGTGACAACTCTTGCGGATATCAAATGATGTTTTCCGGAATGTATGATTGAAGTTTCCTGGCTGAACATCTATAATATATTCTTAAGCATCATTAAATTATTATTAGCGATGCAAAATTAATGATATAAACAATAAACCTAAATAATCCGGAAATAATCCAAATATTCCATAAGAAAGAGATAACACCTATGATTTCTTTAGTAATTCCGTCCTATAATGAGCAGGACAATATCGTTCGCACCTATGAGACAATTCAGGGAATTTTGAATCAGGCAAAGATTGATTTTGAAATCATCTTCGTGGATGATGGTTCTGTGGACAATACCTATGTAAATATTGCCAGGCTCGCACAGACGAAAATGAATGTCAAAGGGCTTTCCTTTTCCCGCAACTTCGGCAAGGAAGCGGCCATTTTCGCCGGTCTCGAAGCTGCTGCCGGAGAATGTGCAGTCATTATGGACTGTGATTTGCAGCATCCTCCCACACTTCTTCCTCAAATGTACGAATTATGGCAGAATGGGTATGAGGTAGTAGAAGCTGTAAAGTCCAATCGCGGCAGGGAAAGCGTTTTCCATCGCATGTGTGCCAATGGCTTTTATGGAATCATCAGCCGGCTTACGAAAATTGACATGAAAAATGCCTCCGATTTTAAGCTTCTGGATCGGAAAGCAGTTGATGCTCTCCTGCTGATGCCTGAGCGGACTCCGTTTTTCCGCGCCTTATCCTCCTGGGTTGGATTCAAAACGATCCAGATCCCTTTCGAAGTACAGGAACGTGAAATCGGCACCTCCAAATGGAGCTTCTGGAGTCTGGTGAAATACGCACTCCGTAACATTACCTCCTTTTCCGGTGCACCACTGCAGGTTGTTACCATTTTAGGATGGTTCATGTTTATTCCGGCTTTCGGCTTCACGATTGAGGCATTGTTCCGGTACTTTTCCGGAACTGCTGTGGAAGGCTTCACCACCGTTATTATCCTGCTTTGCTGGATTGGAAGTATTCTGATGATCAGTCTCGGTATTATCGGTCATTACATTTCCAGAATTTATGAGGAGATTAAGGCAAGACCAAGGTATTTAATCAGTCGGAGATGTGGGTATGAAAGGGATGCTGGCAACGCTCCAGGGAAAGCCCTTTAATTCTCAGAATAATATAGAATAATAAATCCCATTCATAAGGAGCAACATCATGATTATATATCATGCCGATGACTACGGCATTTCCATAAATGCTTCAAAAGAAATATTATCCCTCGTTCAACAGGGAAAGCTGTCAGGAATCAGTGTCATTCCCAATATGAGCTGCTTTGCTGACTGTATAGATCTGCTTCTTCCTGTAATGAAAGAACATCCGGCTCTGACGGTTGCACTGCACCTCAATTTTTTCGAAGGACACTGCTGTGCGGATCCTTCGCAAATTCCGCTTCTTGTTGATGAAAATGGATATTTTAAGTGCAGCTGGATGTATTTCTTTAAAAGCTCCTACACCTCTGTGAGAAATGAACTTCGCAAACAGCTTTCCACGGAAATCCAGGCACAGATTCAGAAGCTATATCATGCAATGCCTTCCAATTATGTACTATGTCTCGACAGTCATCAGCATTCCCATATGATTCCGGTTGTCTGGGATGCCCTGCGCGATGTCGTACTTTGGAATCATTACCCGGTACAGTATATCCGCATTTCCAGAGAGCCCTTAGCTCCTTACCTGAGCACTCCTGCCTTATACCATACCTATCCGCCGGTAAATCTGATCAAAAATGTAATCATTCAGTTTTGCACATGGTATACCAATAGACATCCCATTATTCCCATGAAAGGGAACTATTATTTATGGGGACTGATTATGGGTGGTTCCATGGATGCTGACCGGATCAACCGGTTGATGGATAAGTTTCAGAAATACGGACAGGATCCCGACACCTTGGAGTTGCTTTTCCATCCCGGAATCATTCTTCCTGAGGAATTGTCTCCGGAATATAATAATCCGGATTTTAAAGCTGCTGAGACCTCTCCCAAACGGCAGAAGGAATACGAAAGCCTGATGAAATTATAAATTTCATCAGGCTTCTTTTAAAGAGACCGTTGCTCCTCTTCCATAAATTTCTCTGTTTTTCTCTAATTCTTTCTCTTTCGAGATCTTTCGATATAAGCTGATTTTATATTCTGAATCGCCATCTCATACGACATCACATGTGTCCCGAGATACATTTGCTGCAGCACTTCACACGGTCCCTGTTCCAACATATCTTTCGGCATCTCCTGCGGGTAATCAATACTCCATACTCTGTACAGATAACCCGCCCACTCCATAAAATCAGAAGAAAGTATTTCAATTATATACTTCAAATCACTCAAAACTGAAAACGGGATTCCCATTCCCGTCCCACGTAACTTCTAACATCATTGCATGTCGATTAGGATTATATAATGGATTCCCTTTAACCTCCGCTTCATTCCTGGCATGAAAAACCATGATGGTTTTTTCATTCTCATCTTCAGTAAAGCAATTATGTCCGGGACCGTAAATACCAAGTTCTTCATCGGTTGCAAGCACAGGCATCCTCTCTTTCTTCCATTGTTTCGGATCCAGGAGATCTGCATCCTCAGATGCCGTCAACATACCTACACAATAATGTATCCCCGTATCACTTGCCGAATAAGTCAGATAAATCTTTCCATTCTTTTTGAGTATGGCAGGTCCTTCATTTACCCAGTAGCCATATCTCTCCCAGTCATAATCAGGTGTTGTCAGCAACACCTGAACCGTTTCAAGTTTGATCGGAGAAAACATTTTAGCAATATAAATGTTAGAGATCTGTTTGCCAACTCCTACCTTTTCTGCCCAGATATAGTAATAATTCCCTTTATTCTCAAGTATCGTTGCATCTAGTGAAAATGCTTGAAAAGAAAATTCATCCTCATCGGCTGCTTGAATCATTCCCTTTTCTTTCCATGTTCCCGTTAATGGATCTTCGTCTTCGCATTCCAGAACATAAGGACGCTCATGCCATGGATTTTCTGCATTTCCAGCCGAAAAATAGATATACCACTTGTTTTTCAGATAATGCAGCTCCGGTGCCCAGATATGAGCCCCCATTATGCCTTCCTCATGCTTTGTCCAGATTACTGTCTCTGGTGCTTTAGAAAGACCATCCAACGTATCTGACTTACGAAGCACCAAACGATCATATGTCGGAACACTTGCTGTAAAATAATAGTTTCCATCCTTATGCTTATAAACATAAGGATCTGCTCTCTGCTGAATCCATGGATTTTGTACATTACAATTTCTTAACATATTCCATATCCTCTCTATTCCAAATTTACATATCCATTATCTTTCTATATTGCAAAATGTTCCATGAATGTGGTCTGAGTATTTCCTTAATCATTCCATTCTCTACTTCATTCATTGAACGTTCATGCGGTACAACTTGATATGGTTCTTCAAATGTATTTACCTCATTCCAATCCTCTGTATAGATTTCACTCCAATTTTGTGCCTTCAAATTACCAAATTGCCCAAGATCAGCTACCATCTCTACTTCATTCTCTCTATCCAGATTTGCTAGTAAAAGAATAATTTCTTCTTCTTTTGCTACACAAGCCATCTGTATTACAGGTTGTTTACCATAGTGATTAGTTTCAACAGTTTCCATTTCTACTACCACAAGTTGTATGATCACACCATCTTTTACTGCATTTACAATATCCCGGAACGTGTAAAACACAGATTGACGTAAAACCTTTCCCTCTGTTGACGTACTAATCATTCCGCCCTCATTAATTAATAATGATTGACAGGCTATTTTCACCCTGTCACAATTATTCAATAATACGCACAAAATGCCACCATAAATAACCGCATCCAGCTGCGTATACTGCGCAAAACTATAATTTTGTTCTACCCTCCCCGGATCTGCTGAGGTCAATGTCACTAATCCCCATTCATCAAAAGAAATATTTACCACATGAGAAGAATGTTTTTTCCCTTTTACCAAATCGCATGCTGACTTAATTGTATCAATATACGATTGCATATTTGTAAAAAAATATGGATAATCCGTTATGTCATTTCCACGCTCATAAACCTGCTGTTTCTCCGGATGATAATTATAGTATCGATGGATAGATAAATAATCTATTTCCTCATAAGCCTCATCTAAAACATGAAAATCCCATTCTCCAAATGTTTTATGTCCAATTTCATTCGTACAACTGCCACATGCAATAACTTTTACTGATGGATCGATCCACTTGGCAATTTTTGCAGTTTCCTTTAAAAGCCTTGCATATTCTGATGCAGTATGCATATTAATCTGCCAGTCACCATCCATTTCGTTTCCCATGCACCAATATCTAACTTCATAAGCATCATGTCCATTTTCTTTGCGCTTACTACTCCAATAAGTATTCTCTTTTAAATTACAATATTCTATTAACTCTCCAGCCTCTTTTGGTGTTCCAGTTCCTAAATTTACTGCCATAAGCGGTTCTATTGACAATTCCTGAAGTAACGGTAAAAATTCGTCCACTCCAACCTGATTTGTTTCTATCGTTCCCCACGCAAGCTCCTTTCTTGTAGGTCTGCTCTCTTTCGGTCCAATACCATCTTTCCAATCATAACCAGATACAAAGTTTCCTCCCGGATATCGAATTGCAGTAACTCCAGCTTCTGAAATCAGTGCTTTTACTTCTTTACGGAATCCATTATGATCGCAATCCAACATTTCCGGTTCATACAATCCTCCATACATACATCTTCCAAGATGTTCTACAAAGGATCCAAATAATAAATCTGGCACCTTTGCAACCTTATATTCCGGATTACATACCATTCTAATTTTTTTCATAATTTATAAGCCATTCCTTTCTCTATCCTTTAATTCCTGTGTATACCTGACCTTCCACAAAATAACGCTGACCCAAAATGTAAACAATAAGCATCGGAGCTAACGAAATTGCCGCACATAAAAAAGCCGGACCATATTCAGTTGTATGCGTACCTATAAACATAGCCAGTCCATTAGAAAGTGTCCGCATTCTACTGGAACTTGCTACGATCATTGGCCACAACAAGTCATTCCAGCAATTATTTATACTCAGCACAAAAATAGTCACACAAGTTGGTTTAATTAACGGGAACATAATCTTCAAAAAAATATCAAATTCATTACAACCATCTATTCTCGAAGCTTCCTGCAAATCCTTGGGAATTCCGTCAAACGATGCCCGTGCTAAAAAAATCCATTGTGCCGATGCAATTTGGGGAATAATCAATCCTGCATAAGTATTCAAAAGTTTCATATAATGGACTTCTACATACAAGGGAACCATAATCACTTGAAACGGTATCATCATCGTTGCTAAAAAAGCAATAAAAATAATATTTTTTCCTTTAAATTCCAATTTAGAAAACGCGTATCCTGCCAATGTATTTACAAAAATTGCTGGTACTGTCGTTCCTACTGAATAAACTACAGAATTCACAATATACTTAACGATATCTATTCTTGATTTAATCGTTTCCCAATTTTCATTTGTCAATTTTCTCGGGAAAAAGGATGGTGGCCAAGATATAATATCCTGTTCATATTTGAATCCACTTAATACTACCCATATAATCGGCAACACTACCATCAATGCTATGATAATCAGCAACAAATATATGGGGATCATTCTCAGTATCTTCTTATACATAATAATCCTCCTAATCACTTGTCCGTTTCATAACATATTGTTGAATCACAGTTGCAATTAAAATCATGATAAACAGTACCTCTGATATCGCTGTTGCATAACCCATATTATTATTTTTTGTAAATGCCTGTGTATACACATATAAAACCAACGTATTGGTAGATTTATTAGGTCCTCCGTTCGTAAGTGTATAAATAATATCAAACACCTGCAAAGAACCTATAATTCTGGTCATTAACAAAAACCATACTGCTGGCATAATATCCGGTAATGTGATAGAAAAAAACTGCCTGATTTTAGAAGCCCCATCTAGCTCAGCTGCTTCATAATAATCTATCGGAACATTCTGAATGGCAGATACCAAAATAATAGTAGAAATTCCAAAACTTCTCCATAACGATACACCTATTACCGCATACAATGCTGTATTTGGATCATTTAATAAATTAATTTTTCCAAATCCTAATATCTGAAGCCACCACGTAAAAAGACCAACATTTGAATGCAACAACATCTGCCACATAATCCCCACGGTAACTGCTGATGTAATTACTGGTAAAAAATAAATACTTCGTACGCATCTATTAAAAAAATTATTTTTTGCTATAATTGCTGAAATAATAATTCCTATCAGCATTTGAAGCGGTGTTTCTATTAAAGAAAATTTAAGTGTCACCCAAAAACTATTAATAAACTGCCTATCTTTAAATATCTTCACATAATTATCAAAAGCAATAAAATCTGCACTATGAAAATCAACTCCCATCTTAAATGTACTAATAACCAAAGATGCCATTAATGGAATAATACAAAATACGAATAACAAAATACCTGCCGGTGCAATAAATAAATATGCTGCATGCGATGGCTTATTCCAAAAACTCCTTATTCTCTCTCGCTTCATTTCATATCTCCTCTATGCCAGAAGGGTGTAAGCATACTCACACCCTTCTTATACATACTTATTCTGCCAACATATCTTCTCCGTAATTTTCAATTACAGAGTTTTCTAACTGTTCTTGATAAACTGTTAATAAAGACTCTAGCTCTTCTTCCGAACCATCACTATATACCCATTCTTCTGCTAATTCAATCATTGCACTACTTGCATCTGTATAACACTTATTTCCCGCCGGACAAAATAATACTGTTTCTACATCGGTTGCATCTGCTGCAACTGACAGTCCCATCAATAATTCGTTATTCTGATAAGAATCACAATTAATAGCAGGAATATAACATGCAATATACCCCATTTCTAACGACCATCGCGTATTTGCCGTATCATCTACCTTTGTTGTATCAGTTCCATTGTACCACCATTCGATAAATTTCTCTGCTGCCCATGCTTCATCATCTGTTGCAGAAGTTGTAATGTAAAAATTACTCATATCACTAAGTGCATAGCTATTAATATCCTCTCCTGATTGAACCGGAACTTTGGCAATACCATAATTAATGCCTGCCGAATCCAAACCAGCTTTTAACCAGCCTCCATTAATCATCATACCAATCTGACCTGCCAGCATCATGGAATCAATATCTTTCTCTTTCGGATTATTTCCGGTATCATAAAGCTGATAAAAATAATTCAAACCATCTTTCAAAGCATCATTATTCTTTAAATTCACCTTATATTTACCATCGGTATTCTTATCTACAACCAAACCACCGAAACGTTGTGTAAATGCTCCCAATTGCGCCTGATAACAATAATAAAGACCTGAACCAAATGTATTCTTAGATGAATCTGTCATTTTTTCTGCATATTCTAAATACTCGTCCCATGTTACCGGAGGCATCTCAGGATCTAATCCAGCAGCTACAAATAAATCTTTATTATAGAATAGACACATTTGAGCAATCTGAAATGGCATGCCATACAATTCTCCCTCTTCACTATAACAACGACTTAAATATGCCTCTAAAAAATCCTCTTTCTTCAACCCTGTACTTACAAAAATATCATCAATCGGTCTTAAATATCCCACATATCTGTTGATGCATCCCGTATCACCCAAAATAAGATCCGCCGCATCACCTGTCGGAAGGCTGGATTGAAGCATTTCATTAACACTTGATGTAATTGTCATATCAACTGTAATTCCATATTCATTTTCCTCATTAAATTGATGAACCAGTTCCGTCAATGTATCTCCATCAGAACCTACCCATGCATTCCAGAATGTTATTGTCACATTCTCAGGAATCCCCTCCATATCCCCTACTGCATCTTCTTCCTGTACATGATCACTAACTTCCGTTACATCTTCATCCACAACATTCTCTGCCACATCTTGATTGTTTCCACAACCAACTGCGAAAACTGCCATAATTGCTGCCAATAACATTGAAATAACTCTTTTCTTCATAAAAACCCTCCTTTTTTATTGAATAATAGTATTTTTGCTATGCGTACAGCTGTACGCTTTTGAGATTATTATACACATTGCACTGCGAGTTGTCAATCTATATTCAATTAATTCTGCTTTCACATCACCTCATAGTACCATCGTAATTGGCTAAACCTTCTACACAAAACACTATTTGCCCTATAAACCAAAACTTCCTATGCACAAAGAAGCTAAGATCAAAAATCTCAGCTTCTCCTACTCCATACCTATAATGTATCACCGTCTACTATCTTATATGGTATATAAAGTTCTTTTTCAACATTCTTTCCCTCTATCAAATCCAGTAACATACGAAACGCTTTTTCACCAACCTTTTCCGGTGCATTTTCCAACGTAGCCAACCGTACTGGAAACATCTGCATTAATTCCAGATGATCAAATCCCATCACCCCATAATCCTTGCCTACATCATAACCATATTTTTGCATAGTCATCATTACATATCCCGCATATATGTCACCAGAACATAAAAATGCTATTTTGTCTTTACTTCTTTTAACCCTTTCCAACACTTTTTGTACATAATCTGTTGTACCTATAGATTCAAACAAAACATTTCTCTCTATTGCCGCCTTTTCAGCACCCCGAAGTCTTTCCTTATGTCCTCCAAAAGATCTTGGCTTTTTATTCTTTAATCCCGGAAAAACAAAACAGATTTTCTTATATCCTTTATCAACAATGTAATTTACTGCATCATAGGCTGCATGATATTCATCATTTCCCACATAAGGCAAATCTCCCAGTTTCGCACCCCCAATAACTACTATTGGGAAATGATATTTCTTTAAATATTCATAATCCTGTATCTCTTGTGAAGCAGCATTCAATATAACACCATCAATTCGATAACCAGCTAATTGTCTGATAATATTCTCTTCCTGCTTCCGATTGTTGTCATGCAATGTAATATTTAGTAGATACCCCTTTTCCCTCCCTACATGTTCCATTGCCTCTATCATACTTGGAAAATATGTACCTTGCAAATCACAAAGAACTGCACCTACGGTCTTAGAAGCTCCTTGTGCCAAACTTCTTGCCATCAGGTCTGGCTCATACCCTAATTCTTTTGCAGTTGTCAATATTCTTTGTTTCGTTTCTTCATTAATTCTCCCTGTTCCGTGCAATGCACGTGTAATAGTTGTCCTTGAAACATTACATATCCTCGCCAAGTCTTTAGTTGTTACTGCCATATGTTGCCTCCGTACATGTCAAATTATTCCAAATACATTCTATCAATTTTTCCTTATTTATCCCACTTACTTTTCCTAACTATATTAAATTTTCCGACTAAAGCGCCGTTTTCTGGTATCTCTACCAACTTCTTCTAAATTTGGGTTCATATCCGCCATCGCTTCCATCACCTTCACAGGATATAACTTCAAATCCATTTTCTTTACACCAGTGCTCAACATCATATGTCAGTTCAAAATCTTCCACAACGGGCTATTATTTTAGAAAGATATTTTTCACAATATTCCCCCAATGGAATATGTGGAAACAGTTTGTTTTTTGTTCCATAAATCAAGATAATTAATCCATCCGATTACTTCATAACTATATTTCATCTCTATAATTCGTATATATTCAACATATAATTTCGTATTGTCCATATACAACTGATGGATAACTAAAAGTTATCTATCGTTTGATTATATAAAAATGTTTATCTCATATAATCTTAACTTCCTATCTTTTTCTCACTCAAAATCAACATTTCCAGCATTTTACTCATTTTTTGCTGTTAAAAAATCCATGATTATCCCTCTTTGCATAGAGATCTTTGAGCTTCATTACCTCGACATCATATTTCGCCTTGGCTTTTGAAACTGCTTCCTCCTGCTTCCTAATCTCGTCATTTATTCATGTATATTTCTTTGGTCTTCCTGCCATGTTCTTATCCTCCGGAGTTTAGTTTTCCTTATCATATTCACCCAGCATTTCGCTTAGTTCCATTGCCTGTTTTCGAACAGTTTTATCATCCATTCTGAAAGCTGCAAGTATGGTCTTTTGCGTAGCTGTTATTGCGTGATCCATGCGATATCTGCCATCGAGTCCTTTGATCATCTCAATCTTATCAAGCTCACGAATGGCTGCCGGAACTGTCATATCGTTTGGCTTTTTATCAAGGCGCTCCATTTCCCAGATACGACTTCTTATCCAGAAGATATTTCCTTCCAACCTCAAACCTGATATAAGTAGCTTTTCCTTTCCTAAATCTGGAAATTTTGCCTACTTCATTAGGGATTCCAACCTTACAATCTAAATACACGATATTCTCCTTTTTGTGGTTGATATTGAGTGATACTTCTCACAGGAAGTTCATATTTAAAGAGGCAGTTCCTCTTCCTCTATAAATCTCTCTGTTTTTTCTCTAATTCTTTCTCTTTCGAGATCTTTCGATATAAGCTGATTTTATATTCTGAATCGCCATCTCATACGACATCACATGTGTCCCGAGATACATTTGCTGCAGCACTTCACACGGTCCCTGTTCCAACATATCTTTCGGCATCTCCTGCGGGTAATCAATACTCCATACTCTGTACAGATAACCCGCCCACTCCATAAAATCAGAAGAAAGTACTTCCCCTTTCTTAATCTTTACCTCTTCCTCCAGTGTCTCCATAAGATATTTTTCTCCAAGCCAGATGGAAGAGATTTCATCATGATACATATGCACTGCAAGGTCTGAGCTTAGCAATTTGTCAATAAAATCACGGGAATCATATCCTTTTTTACATGATAATATGAATAATCTGGCCGACATTTCACATTGTCCTGTGTGCACCGCTGTTAGCTTCATTGACCATTCCACTCCTCTATAATTTCATCAAAATATTTTACATTCTGAGCCCTGCGATACCTGGTGTTCAGTTGTCTAAACAGCTGATCCAGTATCAGATTTCTATTTTGACTTATAGCCTTTGCCTGCTTTATCTCCTCATGCGTCAAAGGGCTCTCCCGAAGAATTTTAATGTGCGTTTTATCACAAGCTTCTTTTGTTTTGGCAACATATTGCTTTCCGAGACTCACCTTTTGCATTGCTTCAATCAGTGCTGCATCACATAGCTCCCCCATGAAAAATCTCTGCAGTGCCTGCGTCATCTTATCATCTGCAATGATTCCTATGATAACATCATAGTTTTCATTATATGCCCGATATTTCTCACAAAGATTCCTATATTTTTCTTCCAAAAGTCCCCGATTATAAGCAATAAACAATGCCCAGTCAATCTGATCATTGGTATCTTCCTCAAAGGTTTTAATCTTTAAACCAGCAAAATCACAATCCAGTTCATAAAATCTATTGTCAGGGAACTCGGCAATTAAACCCTTAGGCTGATCCGGCAGATCTCCCATATAGAACCCCTGCCCAAAGTCGCAGGCATCACGGCTCCTAGGTGCAATGTCTCCTTTAATTCCGCTTTTTGATCCATGGTATAGTATCATGTGCATTCCTCCATATGGACATTATAACCATTCCATACCCCAATCACAATAATATTCATGCGCTATTTTTCTGTTTTCTCATTCTATATACTTATAGTAAATCCGATGCACATCTTCGTCTGCGCCCTCACTGATTGCATCTTCAAACAGCTTTTGTAACACTTGTCGGTTTTTATGAAAAGCAGCCTGCCGGTATTCTTCCTTCTCAAACCAGGTACACCAGCCTCTGACATTAAATTGTGTATAATCAAATTCCTCCGGAAAACAGACAAAGGAAAACCATGGATCCATATCTTTATATTGATAGAATACCTGAATATCCGGAATTTTACCGTTCTGCCATAACCTGAGAATATTTCTCAACGGTTTATCCTGAAACCTCATGTTCATACGTTGTTTTTCGCTTAATTTAGCATATGCTTCACATTTCTTAAGAAGTAATGCCTCCACATCCTTTGAATAACCTATAATTTCCTCCAGCAAAAAAGTCCGCAGCTTATAAATATCCATTCCGAGTGCTTTACCTGCTGCACATTGCGAGATCTCATCCTGTATCTGTTTCTCAGCAAAAGGATAAATATTAACCCAAAAATAGGATGGGGTTCCTCCATACCATTTTCTATAACATTCCCAGGAACGAATGATGAGCTGTTTTGATATCCGGTGATGCTTTATATCAATCACTTCGCAAAGCAGTGTCAGATCTGCAAACCACTCTACATTTGTCTGAAGTATTTGCGAATACCGGTTCTCGTGATCCTCTTTCAAAAATTTTCGCAAAAATTTCATAAACAGTTTTTCTGCATATGGCGAAATAATATCCTGATATCCTGCATCAAACTGTTCCATCAGGAACTCTTCAAATATACCTGCTGCCGGTAAAAATGACCTTTGATCCTTATCCAACGGCATCAGTTTATCCAGATATTGAAACAAATGTTCCATTACCAGCTCAACAGATTCACGATCCAGCGTCATCTTCTCAAGCAGATTCATTACATTTTTGAGCCGGTGCACGGCCATATGACCTTCTGCTCTGCATCTACCAATTCTATAAGTATTAAAATCCAGTAAATTTACACAGTTATCTATAATCTGTCTGTATATCTGCTGATCAAATTTAAGCTGTTTTATCTCATACTTCTTCCAAAAGATATCCAGATCCTTAGCCTCAAAGAAGTTAATCATAATGTAGATATCCCAGGCCGAAAAGGCAAACCACGATGGTTTATTTCTACAAAATGGAGCTAAAAAGAAAACTAGCAGATCTATGTAATTCTTAAAAATTTCTGAAATTGCCGCATGAATTATTGTCGATGAATACAAACCTGTTATATAAAATCCATTTAAAACAAGAGTCCGGACAAAATCCGTCATAGATGACCGGGTTATGAGAAATTCCGTTGGATCATACATTACCGTTCCCGAATAACAATAAGAACGCATTTTCTCCGATGTTTCAACAAATTGAATACTCAGTCCAGCACACTGGTTCATATATTCTTCAAAAAGCGGAAGCATTTGCTTTTCCTGTTCCGGCATTCTATGCCACATTTGGGCAAAGTGGATATGAGTATGCTGTTGCAGCCTATAATGCTGTTCCATATTACGCGCAAAACATACCTGCTCATATAAGTCTGTTTTTTTCTTATCAGACCACTGTTTTTTAGACAGCTGCTCAACTATAGCTTCATGATCTGTATACATTGCCCAATAGCTTTTCTCTGTCCCCGAGAATTCCGGATTTTTCCTCACCAGCTTCCAAAGCTTTTCATATTGACTTGTAAGGCAAAACTCTTCCAGACAGCTTATACCGGGCAATAGCTTCAAAGATATGTCATAACTTCTGGCAGGCGTCTTCCAATCATATATATAACTTTGTACTCCAACTTTGCTTAAAAACTGCCTTGCTCTTAGAACAAAATCATCCACCATCCTGCTTCGTGCCACATGAAACAATGCCTTTATCAGTTGTTCCCCTATAGTATTTTCTCTAATATGCAGAGCGGAATCCTCTTTCAATATTTCGTACTTATCCTTTTTCAGATAAGCACAGATCTCTCTTACGTGTACCGCCTTGCGTTTTTCAAAATAGGTAAACATCTCTTCAAGCTGTTCTCTTCCTATCTTTGGCTGCTTTATCAACGTTATTGATCTAAGAATCTGCAAAAGACAATTTCCTCTGGGATTGACTAAAAGAGTCTGCTTCTGCTTACGTTCCGAAGCCGGAAGATCTGACACCTGAAGTATTTGAATCTGCTTCTGTTCTAAATACTCTCTTTGATATTTATCCATTGCTTTCGTTTCTGCCGAAACCAGAATATGCCTTGGACTAATTTCCTGTTTAGAATTCTGGCGTGAAACGCTCTTTTCCACCCATTTCATAATAAGTTTCAGATTAGAATCTCCCACACCATAACCTATAAACAGAAATATGTGATTAATCAGCAGCGATTTAATAAAATTTTCCATCAAAATATGACTATCCGAATACTCCAGATAGTCATCTTCGCACAGCACAAGAGAATTCATGTTCTGTACATCCCCATGAATCTTTAATAACAAATGATTAGAATCCACATACGCCATATCGCCATCCCGCACCACAGTTACATATGGATACGGAATATTTCCCTCTGCTCTTCTACGATATCCCTCCTGTAAGCTATAAGTCTGATTCACATCACTATATCTGTCAGCAATATATCTCTCTATCAGCACATCATAATTCGTCGTAATAATATGTTTGGGTTTCAGCTTCATCACTTCATCCAATATGGGATTATCCGACTCCTTAACCCGATCCGCGCCAAAAGCTTCTTTTAAAATTTTCTCATAACTATTCGGCGATTGATATTTCAACGCCTGTGGAATGCGTAATAGTTCATCCGAGGTAAAAGCTTTTCCCTTCGCAGCATCCTTTCCTGTCAATTCCCTATACATTTTACGGACTAAAGAATTCCATGTGGGAAATCCAAAATTATTGGACATTCCAGCTCCTATAAAAACAATTAGCTGATTGCTTTCTGATGCCTGTTTAATCTGCTGATAGATGGATTCGTATGATGTGCTGCTCACTGTAGGATCCTTTCTTGTTGTTCATCTTTCTGTTACTTTTCATATTAATACCCCATCTGACAGAATATATTAATTAAACTAACTTAAAAGATACAACTATCATGATAATTATCTACTTTTTGTTGATATTTATTTATGAAATCTTTAGATATGTTTTCAACAACTTTATGCGAAAGAAACATTTTTTCATACAAATCCGTTATAATGATACATCAGAAAATCAAAATATCATATGTCATTATCCTTACATTTATTACCGTCGAATTATATAAATCAATAGTAGCATAAATTTCCATCAATGAAATAATGATTAACATATAATTATTTATCAATTCTTGGAAACAACGGATACCACTCTTTTCCCTCTCTGTTGCTTCCCATCCAAAGAGGTGTCATCGTATATGTTGGTGTATTCCATGCAAATACAATAAGTTGTTGTGCATCATTATACCCCAATACACTATCCTGCATACGTTGATCTGTCCAATGCTGTTTCCTTTTTCCATTTTCATCATATGCCTTTTGCTCTATTAGCATTTTCCCTGCGGCCTCAAAGTAACTCTTGACTAATCCCAGTGATTCCTCTCGGTCGCTAGTATCATCATTTTTAAAGTATCCAACAGGAAACTCTCTATCTGCAATTAAATCAACATTTTTTAATCCAATTCTTTTAAGTCCTTCTAGAAAAAATGATTCATTTTCTTTATTATAAAAGCAGAATGAAAAATATAATTTAGATTTAATTAATTTATCTTTTTCCTCTCTAGATAATTCTACAACATGAACTTCTGATGTCTGCCGCTCTTCTATTGGTATACCCATATACGTTTCAAAAACTGACAATATCTGTTTTCCAGAGCAAAAAGCATCATCAATAAATACAATTATCTGATTTTCTTCTGAAAATTTCAATGCATCTTGTAAATTCTGTACCTGTAATTTAGACTTACAGGCATAATTAATGCTATTTATTTGATATGCTATTTGAGCACTGCTATCTTGTACATTACCAATGTTACATATCTTCAAACGATCAAAAGAACACTTTTCCCTATTAATTACTTTATTCAAATTTGAGTTAAGCGTACGAATAATATCACCTTTCGATACTATACTTACTTTTTCCAACATTTCAATACAATATTTAACAAAAATATCATATCCACCTAGTTCTTTTTCAAATTGATAAAACTGCTTTAAAAACATTACTAAATGTGAGATATTCATAGAAGTGGCAAATCCATTATCTTCTGATACCAACTCATAGCTTTTCCACTTTTCATTGACAAGATATTCTATTTGCCTATTATATATTGTTATAGCTTTTTCAGGTCTTAAAGCAGTTGCATCACAATATACTCCATTACTGTTCAAATAATCTCTTAATTGTTCAATTGCTTTTTTATCTTTTTCATCAAATATTAAACTATCTGCTATTAGCATTCCATACTCTTTTAATAAGACATATTCCGTAGCTAAATATACAAGGTACCTGTCTTCTGGATATGTCACCAAAAAATTTTGTGGTTTTCTTGTAGATCGACTTTTTAACCAGTTATCTGCTTCAAATTCCATATCTCTATATTTATTATCTTTTTCAGCAATCGCTAAATTACTATTTATAGAAACATTAGAAATATCTGGTGCGATAATCAGTAATAAATCCGTTTCTCTATTAAATTCAACTTCTTTCCCCGATATCTTATTTTTCCATTGCTCTGCTATCTGCTTTACTAAACCAACAAATTTTTTTTGTTCCCGTTCATTCTTTGTCTTAAACAATGATGAATAAAAGTCACACCCCTTGTGACCTATATTAACCAAATTTTCATTACTAAATGCAACACTTCTCTTAAATAATTTTCTCTTATACAAATTTCCAAGCAACAAACATGCTTCATCATATTCAACCTGATTCTTAATTTTAAAATCAACTCCACAATGGGATATATTAGCTGCAAAATTGCCATGTATAACGTCCGAATCGGTTAATTTCAGTATAGTTGTAAAATTATCCATTATCCCTTCTGTTGAATTATCCAGTTTGGAAATGGCATATCGCAATATCTCCTCTGCTGTCAAAGTCTTTTGGTGAAAATATACATTTTCAAACATCATATATCTCGAAACAATCAATTGATCAACCGTATTAATAGCCGCTGGTGCTATTGCTATTGTATACCTAGTGTCAGTATCCTCATCAGATGTACTCTTCATGGTAAACTTCTTCTTTGTTTCTACAACACGCAACTTTTGAAATACCCTCGACATATCAACCGCTGCCGGAACGCCAGTTGCATGTGAATCTCTTTTTAAATAATCAAGCTTATCTGAGTCTATTTGACCACTTATAATTTGCGAATATGGAAGCATTTTTTCCGAATACGGAAAGCCTAGAATAAAACAGCATATTTTTTCAATAACTTCGTCTTTCTTTCCATTGCAATAATCAATTTTTTCTAATCCCGGTTCAACAATAGTAAATAATTCATCTATAACTGGGGATTGAACAATACACACGGAAATAATTTCAGAAAGAGAAGGTTTAATTCCCAATTGGCTATAAAATGCCTTACGTATCCTTTCTATTTTATTATATTGCGAATATGTATCATTTTTTTGAAAAAAACGTTCAGATGCATGACTACAAAACATATGTCCACAATCATGAAAGATTGCAGCTAATCTTATCAATTGGTTCACATTATGATCTGTATGCTGACCTTTTTTATCCAATTCTTTCTCTATTTGCCTTTGCATTACATCTGCTGTTTGAATCACGCCAAGAGTATGTGAAAATCTTGAATGATTTGCACTACTATATAACAAATCTGCCAACCCCAACTGTTTTATGGATCTCAAACGTTGCAGAATTGGAGAATCCACTATCAGAATCTCACCTTCTGAAATTTCTATTGTTCCCCAAACAGAATCGTAAAAATTCTTAGTATTCGACCCAGAAAGTACCCTTTTTTTACATGCTTTACTACATTCTTCCAGATACTTTCCCATTATTTCTTGCGCAAATATTTCAACCTCTTCACGAATAGGCGCAACTTCATTTCCCCTTATAACATTTAAAACTATTCCCAAATCAACACACCTGCCGCTTCACAGAATTCATTTGTAGCTTTTTGAATTATTTTATTATCTATATCACATATATCCATATTATTTAATATTTTACGTGCATAATATGGATTCATTTTTATCGTTGCTTTTGTCCAATATGGATTATCCACCCCTATAAAACTAACCGTATCCCCATTTAAGGACATTAACAAGTCCCGAATTTTATTATACATTTCCTGCACAGGAGTTTTAATAAAAATATCTGATATCAGATCATATTGATCGTCCGTTAGGTTATCCCTTAAACTTTTTTGCATTCGGGATATACCTCTTTGAAATTCTTCCCCTGAAAAAGGTATTGTATCAACCCCAGATACATAAAGCGTTGCTACTATCTTTTTTAAAAAAGTAATAATATATGTTTCCATTATCCCCATCCTTTATATTTTATTATACTAATAGCATTTTACTATATTTTCATTGAGTTGCAACATAATATATTTATAATATCATTCAAATACAGTATCAAATTGCGTTTCAATTTATCTGTTCTCAAGATTACATTGATTCAACTCTATAAAAATTTATATTTTCATTTTTTATTATAATTCACCAAAATGTTTTCCATCATACTTTTTTCAAATTTAATTTTATTTAATCATAAAATATATAAAATTGAATTTCCACTATTTTGTCAACTAATGCTAGATTTTTGTCATACTTTTTTAGCAATTTGTAGTTTTCACATTTTCCCTCCTTCCCCTTTCTCCAAATACACCTCCTCTTTCCTATAAAACCGTGCCACAACCTGATTAATCCACTCGTCCGGGTTATCCGTGATATCTTCCCAGAATAGCAGCTCGGGTTTTGCGGTGAGAGGAGATACCTGCACCTGTGCTGTATCAGACAGGTAAGCCTGCTGGCGCTGTTTCATCTCCATATCATAGGTCTTTGCCTCTCCGGAAATAAGAGACTTTACTGCAGTTACACTGACCAGATCCCTGGTATCATCCGCAAGCAGGGTATTTCCTGCAAAGAATGCTCCTAAGGCAAGAATGCAGCCGAAGAATATCCCTGCATACTCTCCCCCGACAGCTTCTGAAGCCTCAGGCAAAGCCTGACGAATCATACAGATCACAATATATTCCATAACCACACAGCTTAACAGCCAGAAGAAAAACCGTACATTCTGAATCCGTCCCGCACCAACAGCACCGTACGCATAAAGTGTCGGTGCAAAGGTGGATGCAAACAGGGAATATTGAACTGCCAACGCAATCAAATATCCCCACATGGATTTCTTATGAGTCGGCAACAATGAAGGCAGTTTCCATACAAACGGAATCAGAAAGACCAGACCAAGCAGCACCAGAGGATGTGACCACTCAATCATGTAATTGTATGCTTCATGATAGGAATATAATACAGCCCGAACCGGAGACCAGGACTCAAATGCAGATTGCCGGACTGCGTTTCCAGGTGCCAGACAGTTCACCAAAAAGCCTGTCACAGTTAATAAATACACAATCCCAATCTTCCAGACAGCTTTCCGCTTCCGTAAGACGGCTCCGAGAAGAAGTAGGAAACCTGTCTCCATAGCAAGCAATGCGGTAATATAATTACCACCCGCCAGAAATACCCCCAGGATGCATAAGACTGCAAGCCGTCCTGCTCTGCATTGATCTTTTTGCACCACTTCCATAAGAAGTGATGTCTCTATTAAAAACAGGGAATAAAATACAACATAGTAAACAGAGCCGTTCCACCAGAAGAATCCCTCTACCGGTGACGGAAGAAGCTCTATACTAAGAAGCGTAAGCACCAAAGCAATCAGATCTCCCGTGATCCTCTTTCCTCCAAGAATTGTTACCGTCTTTCTGCAAAAGAAAAAAGTGCCAAACAAAAGCAATCCCAGAACGATCACCGTTGTACAGCCGTAAAATTCTTCTCCCCAGATAGAAGGCTGCATTGCGAAAAGAGCAACCGCACTGTAAGATCCCTGCCAGTTCAGGTAGATATCCTTAATTTTCTCTCCTACCGCTGCAAACACCCGGAACAGATTGTGAGTATCCGCCCATGCCCATCTTGCAAGGCATCCATAAGAGTAATCATCTGCACTACTGTGATTATATCGTGCAAGATATAGCAAGGGGAATAAACATCCTGCGAGTATAATCAGTAACACAATCTTCCAAAACTTTTCCGTTTGTAATCTTTTCACTAATCCATCCTCTTTGAACTTCATATACTTACAACTGCTACGGATTCCATCCCATTAAAATACTGCATACAAAAAAGCTTCTGAGCGCACACCACAGCTCATAGCCACCTGAATTAATATCATCATCAGATAATAGACACCCCAACGTATTACAATATTGTGCCCGTTCAGCCATGCAAACATATCCATGTGCTTTTCCGACATTATGCTGTGAATCAGCACGATAGCAATTGCTGCCAGTACAATCATCAGAGTCTTTATGGTCAGTGTATCGGTCATCAGTTCCGACATACTGCCGGCGAATCTGCCGGGATCCAGATGAAGTATCGTATTCCGGAACGCTGTCATACAGTCTCCAAATCGGACAATGCGGTCAAAGTACCACCCGATATTTACGATGATAAAAGTACGGATGATCCGGAACACATGAAATCCCCTTCCTTCTTCCCTCACATGACATACCTGCTTCATCTTAACAAACAACGGATCAAAAAGTTCTGCAAGAGCAATCATAATTCCATTATAAAGTCCCCAGAGAATATAATGTGATTCTGCTCCATGCCAGATGCCCACAATAAAAAATACCAGAACATTTCCAATACATGCAGGAAGCACTCTTCCCACATGTTTACCCAGGTTTTTGATTCCCCACTTGCCGAGACGCTGCATCGCCTTTGTCAGCGCGAATGGATAAAACACATAATCCCTCATCCATGCTCCAAGGGAAATATGCCATCTTCTCCAGAAGTCTGCCAGAGATACGGCAAAATATGGCTGTCGGAAGTTCGGCATCATTTCAATGCCAAAAAGTTCGGCAATCCCGAGCACAAGATCAATTCCTCCGGAAAAATCCGCATATTGCTGTGCAGAATACATAAGAATTCCTGCCACGATCACGCTTCCCGGCATCTCACTTCCGGGCGCATCCAGAATTGCTGCCACAGCTCCACTCAATAGATCTGCAATTGCATATTTCTTAAGCAGGCCAAACAGTATAAGAAACAATGCATGTTTCGCCTTTTCCCAGCAAAAAGAATGTTCCGCATCAAACTGAGGCTTCATCTGTCCGAAACGGTTAATCGGTCCCTGAATCAATTGTGGGAAAAAGGATACAAACAATAGAAACTTAAAAAAATTCTTTTCCCCTTCTCCCGAATCCCGATACTGATCGATCAGGTATCCCATAGACTGAAAGGTATAGAAAGAAATTCCAAGAGGAAGTAATAGTCCTAATGAAACCGCTCCCCGATCCGGATGAAGCATCTGACAGATTCCATCGTATAACACCTGCCAGTACTTTAGATATGCCAAAATACCAAAATTAATAAGTAAAACAAGAAGAAGTGTTCTTTTTTTCTTTCTGGTTAAAACAGCCTTTAATTCCTTCTTCTGCTCTTTCGAAATACCTTCCTTCTTCTTCGCCTCTTTAAATTCCAGTGTAAAACGGAACATCATTCTTCCTGCTATCCAGGTGCTAAGAGAGGTAATTCCGATAAAAAGAAGATTCACTACTCCCGAAAAAACATAAAAGATCATACTTGCTGCAAGCAAAGCGATCCACTGATACTTCTTAGGCGCAATATAATATACCAGCAGTGTTATTCCCAGCAACACCACAAACTGCAATGAAAATAAACTCATCTTAATTCTTCATCCTTAATCTCAATCTGATTGGTAATCTTTCCGTCCACCTGTACGGTAATCAGATATCCCTCTTCTGTCCGCTTCACTTCACACTCAGGTACAATACCATGATTGTTCACCATTGGAATCGCAGTAATGTCTTCACCCACTTTTTCGATGCGGACTCCAAGTACTTTTGGCTCTTCCATCTGCTTCTTCTTTTCATAGCTTACATAAAACAGTTCCGAATCACCGATATTTCCCTTCATATAGCCGGCAAAGCACTGTGCAAAAACACGTGCGCCGTCCTGATTCAGATGATTGTCATCATTAAAATAACTGTCACGGTCAATGCCCGAGACCTGAGGTCTTGCCAGATTAAAGTCCACATATGCAATATCATACTCAGCCAGGAAGTCTTTGATCGTCTGTACATAATCATCATAATTCTCAACAAGCGCCATATTAAAATCTGTAACCGGAACGCTCACAAAGGTCAGTTGAATATTATTTTCCTTACAAAAAGAAATCATCTCACGCAGATATTGCTGCTGATTATCCGGTATCATAAAGTCCTTCGCTTCAGGAGTCTCTGTGGTCCATAAGCTTCCATCCGGAATTACGATTCTGGATGCGATATATCCCTTTCCGGCATAAGAGCTGTCAAGGTCTGTATAATTCCGATATCCGGATTTCATTTTCTTACCAATAATTCTGACAATCTCTGCAGGATTTCCGGTATATCCCCGCCCCTTATGCAATGGCATGAAGCTGTTCACATAATACTCTGATGTTGTTGCATTCAGTAAATACTCTGCTTTCCGCACAGAAGGCTTCATATAGTCGGATATAATGTATATACTCTCCAGATTGGGTAATTCCCTTGTTACGATTGCATAATCCAGATCCACATAAACCTGTTTCAGATCATGATACGCCGCAGCCTCTCTGATCATTGCCAAAGAAGTTTCCAGTCCCTGGGAGGAACTTCCTGCATTAAACGTATTCTGCCCAAATGCTTCATCTAATACTGCGGTATCAAAGCCGAGCTGACAATGGGAAGCCCCACAAAACAAAATATCAATATTTTCCTTTTCCGTGTAAAGATCATGCAGCATTACCCGTGAAATTGTCATGGTGTCATCCAGAATTGCATATTTAATCCCTGCCTGTCCACCAACAAAAACAGCAAAAAACAACACAATCTTTAAGAATACTTTTATCTTCTTCATCGTTTCAGACCTGATCATCCACAGAATTAATCAGCCAGCTTTCCTGTGCGCTGCGCACTTTCCGGATCTGTCCATTCTGCTGCTTTATATAAATTTCCGGAAGCGCATGACTTAAAAACAGATAGCTTCCTTCTGTCACTGAATATGCCCCGATATTTTCAAAAACAAGACAATCTCCTATTTCCGGAGATGGCAGTGATACCCCCCGTGCAAGAATGTCTGCAAAGGTACATAAGGATCCACAAATCATATACTCCTGCATCTGTTTCATTTCATTCACTGCCTCTGTCTCCGTATTATTGGTCATTTTGCTTTTCCGTTTATTTTCAACAGATATATACTCAATGACCGGAGTTCTCATCGCCATATTGGAGCCATAGTAATTAACCTGATGAATCCCTCCATCAACAAGGCAGTAATTTCTTTCATCTGCGCTCTTCACATCCACGATCTTTGTTACATACTCTCCACAGGATGCTGCCAGATAACGTCCCAGCTCAATATCAATCCGATGCGAAGGTTTCTCTGCAAGAATAAAGTCTCTGAGATTTTCAATCAGTCCATAGGGCTGTTCAAAATCATCTCCATTAAAATAGGGCACGGCCAGTCCCGGACCATACTCCAGTATCAGATCTTCCAGCGAGAATTTCTTTTCAAGTTCTTCCATCCACTGTAAGGCACGCTTTATTTCCTTCTCATACTGCTTTCCCTTTTTCTGCGTACCGGTAAAATAATGAATTCCTTCCACCCTGATATTTTTCATGTCAGCAGCTTCCATCAAAATATGTTCCATCTGGGATGGTTCCATCCCAAACTGCGCTCCACTCGAAAGCCGCGGCATTACCTTTACGCATCGGTCAGTCTCATCTGAAAGACCTTCCTTAAGAGCATCCTTCAGCAATTCCCACTGATGCACCGATTCCAGTGTAATCACATCCACAGGATATGCCAATGCCTTTTCCATATCTTCTCTGGTTTTTACTACACCGGAAAAAAGTATCTTCCCACCCGGCACCTTGTATTTTCTACAAATTTCCAATTCACCGGGAGAACATACTTCAAATTTATCCACGACCGAAATAAGAGCCGGTATCAGAAACGGATTTGCTTTAATTGCAAAGCAAAGCTTTCCGCCCCATTTTCCTGCTTCCTGTCGGATTCTTATTACTCTGTCTACACATGCTGCTTCGTCAAATACATAGCATGGTGTCTGCAGCTGTGTAAGTTCTTCTAAGTTATTCTTCATCACTCAGCTTCTGAATCAATGCATAAATTGCTTCAATGGAATTAAAATTCTCCGGCAGGAGATACTGTACATTGATCTCCACATCAAATGCATCATTAATTTCTGTGATCATTCCTATGATATCAATCGAGTCCAAAATTCCATCATCGATCAGCTTCTTCTCCTTATCAAAATCAATATCCGGACGGATTCCCTCCAGTAATTCTTTTAATTCTTCCATTATTCTGCTCCTTCTTTACAGCATATTTCCTTCAACAGCACTCTGTCCAGCTTACTGTTCTTATTCATCGGCAGCTGTTCAAAATGCTTAAACTTCTGTGGCCACATAAACTTCGGAAGTACCCTGGCAAGTTCTCTGACAATCTGCTTATCACAGGCTTCCTTTGACTGGTAACACAGGACAATCTTTTCCCGCTTATCATCAAAAATACAGCAGCCTACATCAATAAAATCAAGCGCATTCACAGCCACCTCAATTTCTCCAAGTTCAATCCGGTGTCCCATATGCTTGATCTGGAAATCCATTCTTGATGCAAAGAACAGATTTCCCTCTTCATCATAATATCCAAGATCACCCGTTCTGTAAATACGTTCCGGATAATCTTTGTTTAATGGATTCTGCACAAAGGCTTCTTTAGTCTTTTCTTCATTATGATAATAGCCAAGTGCCAGGCAGGTTCCTCTTACACAGATTTCACCAATCACACCGGTTCTTAATTTTTCAACCAGTTTTCCATCCTCATCCAAAAGAAATACACTGGTATTTCGAAATGCCTTGCCAATCGGAAGCACCTGATCATTGGAAAAACGTTTCTCTACACAATAGTATGTACAGTTACAGGTGATTTCCGTAGGTCCATACAAATTTACGAATTTCGCCTCCGGCAGATGATCCATCCAGTCATTCAATGCTTTCACCGGCATAACTTCTCCGGAAAACATCACCAGCTTTAAAAACTCCGGAATATAAAGCTCAAAAATCTTATAGTCCGATACAATCCGCATCGCGGATACTGCCCAGATAATGACATTTACATGATGGTCATTCAGGTAAGGAACCAACTGCGCCGGCATCGAAAATAACTTCTTGGGAATTACCTGTACTGTACCTCCCAGCTTCCATGCACAATAAATATCCTTAACCGAAACATCAAAATCAAGTGGTGCCTGATTACCAAATACCGGCTTCTCCGGAAACGGAAACGTGATTGCAAACTGCTCTACCAGATCAATCACCGAACGATGGCTGATTAATACCCCTTTCGGAGTCCCTGTCGAGCCTGACGTAAAAATCGCATAAAGGGGATCGGTATCCAGCGCTTCCATCCGGATCTGCGCTAATCTTTTCCTGTCAATCTCTGCTGCAAAACAATCCTCTTTCGTATAAATTTCATGTCCCTCAATCGTCTTTCCTTCTGCTGCTGACAAAATCATCACCGGCTGCAGTGTGTCCAGAATCAGTTCAATCCTCTTAGCCGGCATGGCAGGATCAATCGGCACATAAAAGTTACCACTATAGACAATCCCCATGAATAGAACGATGCTCCATACGTTCCGGTCGATCAGTACGGCGATCGGCCGTCCTGCCCAGTTTCCCTGTTTCGCAATAAAAGAACCTGTCCGCTGCGCCAGCTCCTTTAATTGTCCATATGTGACCTGATCCTTTTCATCCGAAAGTGCACAGGCACTATTCTCGATATTGCTGTTTGCTTCTAAATATTCCAATACGTTTGTATACATATGTTTGCGTCCTGATTCTATAAATGCTTAATATCTGTCTCTACATAATAATATCGTAATTTACTAAAAAGGGCAATTTATTCTGCAACAAATTATCGATATAGCCCTTCTATTGCAAAACATGACTCATTCATGTATACTGACTATATATCATTATGATGTTTTGAACAAGGTAGATAGGATTATCATTATGTTATTCAACTCTTTGCAATTTTTAATTTTTTTCCCGATTGTAGTTCTAATATATTATATCATCCCCAGCAAATACCGCCATATCTGGTTACTGGCTGCAAGCTACTATTTCTATATGTGCTGGAATGTTAAGTATATCATATTACTGTTGCTTTCTACAATCATTACCTATCTATGTGGTCTGTACCTTGAGCATCTTAAGCAATTATCCCCACCATCAGATAACATGCACCTTCAGGCAAAGAAAAATCTTTGTATTGCCATAGGCTTCACCCTTAACTTATGTATCCTTTTCCTATTTAAATATTTTAATTTTATAACTGATAATCTGCAACAACTGTTTTCATTTTTTCACATAAAATTAAACTGCCCAAATTTTGATCTTTTACTTCCTGTCGGTATCTCCTTTTATACATTTCAGGCGTTAAGCTATACTATGGATGTTTATCGTGATGATATCCATGCTGAAAAGAATTTCATCCGCTATGCCCTTTTCGTGTCCTTCTTTCCCCAACTGGTTGCAGGACCGATTGAACGCTCCACCAACCTGTTGAAGCAGCTCCGCTCCCCCAACACCCTCACATGGGATTCCTTTCGTGAAGGAATTCTGCTCATGCTGTGGGGTTATTTTCTGAAGGTAGTATTGGCAGACCGGATCGCAATCTTCGTGGACACTGTTTATGGCGGTTATACCAATTATCCCGGTATGTATCTTACTATTGCAACTTTATTATTTTCTGTTCAGATTTATTGTGATTTTGGAGGTTATTCTACGATAGCAATGGGCACTGCAAGGATTCTGGGTATTGAACTCATGGATAATTTCAATGCTCCTTATCTTTCCAGCTCCGTATCCGAGTTCTGGCGCCGCTGGCATATCTCTTTGAGCTCCTGGTTTCGTGACTACCTCTATATACCGCTTGGCGGCAACAGGAAGGGATCTGTCGTATCAGGTAAATAACTCGCAAATGGCATATACTGTCCAAAGTTGAGATAATGTAAAAAGTTCAAAACGTTTTACACTTTTTCAACCTAAGGAGGATTTTGCTATGCCTGATGTTCAGTCAATAAAAAAACAACTTCATATGCAGCAATGGACTGCTATCATCGAAGACCGGATTGCATCCGGTTTAAAGATCGACGAATACTGTGAAAAGAATCAGCTCAGTCGCAATTCTTATTTTTACTGGCTGCGAAAGATTCGGGAAGAGATGTCAACTTCAGTTCTTCCTGACCATAATGATTTATTACCTGCATCCGTATCCACAAAAGCTCTGGTTGAGCTGGTTCCAAGTTCGAAGCATAATGATGCAATCCCCAAAATCGAGGTTCCAGATGAAGAAGCGAAAAGCTTTGGCTTTTCCGTTAACGGAATCAGCATTACTGTCGGCCGCGATATATCGGAGGAGATGCTCTCCAAAATCATGAGGGCTGCCCGCAATGCTTAAGGATGCGGAATGCTTTACTCACATATACTTACGAACCGGCCGAACGGATATGCGGCTTGGTATTGATGGCCTGCTAACCGTTATTGGAGGGCAAATGGAACTTGATCCTACAGAACCTGGCAGTATCTTTCTCTTTTGCGGTCGCAAAAAAGACCGTATCAAAGCCCTGATTTTTGAGGGAGATGGATGGTTATTGTGTTATAAACGCCTTACTGGAGACTGCTCGTATCAGTGGCCACGGGATGAAAGCGAGGCCAGGAAGCTGACAAAACAGCAGTTTCGATGGCTTATGGAAGGTCTTTCCATTGAGCAGAAAAAAGTGATAAAAGATATAAAACCGGACATCTATTAACGGTTTGTATCCAGGTACCTTGACAGTTAAATAAGTTATCAAAAATCTCAGGAAATGCCGATTTTATGCGGACTTTCAGCACTGCTTGTGGTATAATGAAGATATGGAAAACAAGAGAATTTCAATCGACGAACTGAATAAGCTTTCGAAAGAAACCATCTCAATGCTGTATCTTCAGACCTTCGAAATGCTGCAGAATCTTCAAGAACAGAATGCCAACCTGATTGTTCAGGTTGAGGATTTAAAGCAGCAGATGGCAATCCTCATCAATCAAAGATTTGGCAAACATTCTGAGAAGCTTTCCCAGCTGCCTGGCCAGTTATCCTTCAACATGGATGATCCTGCTGTCTTTAATGAGATTGAAGCCA
>ERZ824978.992-NODE-992-length-34435-cov-5.285079_pt1 | contig 34435 bp, 39 predicted proteins | sample MGYA00519860_ERZ824978 | MGnify/ENA primary metagenome ERZ824978 (study PRJEB31778, sample SAMEA3449184) | human gut metagenome | biome: human gut; feature: human-associated habitat; material: faeces | place: United Kingdom | collected 2010/2012 ... | reverse complement strand
CCGCTTCCAGCTATTCCATTCTCCCCAGCATAGCTGGGGGATTAGACTTTTCATTTAATCCAAACATACTTTCTACCAAAGCAAATGTCTCATCAATACTGCGGTTTTCGTCTCTTGTTATTACATTAAATCCAGATTTTTGAAACATCATATATCTATCCTGTGAATTAATTCTTTTCAGACATTCTCTGAAATTTATCATAGTCTCCTCAGAATTATCTTCTTTCAATAACAACTGATATAAAAACTGTTTTTCCTTATCTGGTCTTTCAAAAAATCTCTGCACAGAAATATTCGGATCTGCTAACATAATCAAAACATGATTTTCATCTGAAATTTCATGTAAAATTTCAACCGAAATATTAGTATCTACAAATATTTTTTTCTTTGTTCTGGAAACTAAATCCTTTAAAATTTCAATTTCTAAGACAGTACATTCTTTCGTAACTCCATTTACCCACGCCTCATATTCATCTGGAGTTCTTCTGACAAATTCACCCCAATCCTGTAAATCTCTTGTGTAAGTAAGATTAGGAAACTCCTTGGTATCCAAATTTTCTAAAAGTCTATCCTGATAATTTTCTTCGCAAGCGATTCCGTCATATTTTTCTGCCAGAAGTTTTACCATTGTGGATTTTCCAGCATATGCTGTCCCATTAATAAAATAAACATTTTCAAACTTCACGACTATCTTACCACACTCCAATCTATCTTATAGACTCAATTATCATATCAATAACAGCACCAACAGCTCTTTTAATATCATTGCCTTCCCATCCAAGTTTCCAATCATTCTCTGAATACACATCAGAAACAACATATATACCTGTTTCTTCTGGTGTATTCCCCATTTCTTTAGGTTCTTCTATAACTTCGATATCTCTTAAAGTAATAAATTCAATATCATACCCTTTTAACAAATCCGAAAATCTTTTTACCTTTGATGGATTTGTTGTTCCTAATAAAACCCTCATATCGTCATACTCCTAAACTAAATCATCTTAAAAGCTTTCAACGCTTCTACTATTGCCTCTTCCTTCTCCTTTGGACACTTAGGCTGTCTGGCATCATCTGACTTAGGCTTGTTATAATTTTCTTGCTCTATAATCCCATACTTAGCCTTAACCTGTGCAATATACAGATTTGAAACTTTCATTCCATCATTATGCTCAGCCACGTATGCTTTGATTTCCTCATAGGTTGCCTTACTCTCTGCAGATGTCAAATCCAGTTCATCCATATCCAGTCGCACATTCACATGATGCTTCGCTTCATGAAGTTTAGACAATAAGCATACCGTCTCGACGTGAGTATCAAATTAAAACATATCCCCACAAAATCACGGAAATATAAGCAATATTTCTACAGTACGAATACTGTTCATGCATCCCCTTTCCCACAAATACATAACTGATATAAATTTTGCACCACCTTGATGCAAAATCTAATCTTCACTACCACTATTTTCCTCCAATGCCTTAATAGATTCCAATGCTTGATATTCCTGTTTTAATTCACGCAGCAATTCTTCCTCGCTTGGTAAATACAATTTGTATTTTGAAGCAAAAATCTGTGTTTCATTTTCAGGTAACGTATACTTAACTACAGACTCACTTTTATCTGCACACAATACGATACCAATCGGCGGATTGTCTCCTTCATTCATAAGTTCCCGCTCATAATAATGAACATACATCTGCATTTGCCCTAAGTCCTGATGTGTTAAGTCCCCAACTTTTAAATCTATCAGAACAAAACATTTTAAAATATAATTATAAAATACAAGGTCAATTCTAAAATGACGTCCATCAAAGGTTATTCTTTTCTGCCTTGCGACAAATGAAAACCCTCTACCAAGTTCCAAAAGAAATTTCTGCAAATGTGTAATTAACGCTTGTTCTAAATCGCTTTCATAAAAATCATCATTAGATTTCAGTCCAAGAAACTCCAACACATATGGGTCGCGGATGACATCTTCTGGTTTTTTCGACGGTTCTAATGTCTGTATTTCCTCTGCAACTTGCTCTTTATTTTTACTGGACAATAGCCTTTCATAAAAGAAAGAATTTATCTGACGCTCAAGTTGTCTGGTACTCCATTGGGATTTTACAGCTTCCTGCATATAAAATTCTCGTGCATTTTCATTCTCCACTCGCATCAAGAGCCGATAATGCGTCCAACTTAATTCGCTACGCAGTGCGTAGCCATTTGGAAATGTCAAATAAAACTGCCGCATATCTTTTGCAGTGAGCTAAGTACATCAGCGGCATTTCTTCCAAAACGAGAAAGCTTAAAAACAAGAACATAGTCAATATCATCTGTGCCTGCTTCAATTATTCAAGCTTTTCCTTAAACTGTGGACGGCCATCAACATTTTTACCGGATTTACCTTCATCAGAAAACTCTCTAACTACAACCATGTCCTGATAATCAGCATATTTCTTAAGTTTTTCCTTCTGAGCATCTAAACTGAACCCATCGACCTGCATGGCAGTAGATACTCTTGTATATATGTAACATCGTTGCTTTTTCAAATAATCACTCCTCCAAAATATATATTAATCATTTTGCCAATGCCGACAAAATGGTTGAATACTATTGTTCCTCAATCCTATTGCTGATTTTTTCAGCCTCATTTAGGACTCGAAGTTGATACTCTGCAATCTCCTTCAACGCTTCGAATCTATCTTTCTTATCCATTCCCTCTCGAATCATTTGTGCGTTATGCGATTCAAGATTCGATAAAACAGTTAATTCATTTATTGTTGCATAATCCCTAACATTACTCTTTTTTGCAAGCTCCGGATTAGCCTCTCTCCAAGCTTTTGCAGTAAAACCAAATAATGCTACATTAAGTAAATCCGCCTCTTCTGCATAAGGAAGCCACTGTAAATCCTCACGATAATTGCATACAGGAATCAAATAATTCTTAACCGCATCCGTTTGAATTAAATAATTATTCTTGGATAGAAATCTCTTTGCATCCCATTCCAACTTCTGCAAATCATTTTCAGCTTCCTTTAGTCTTTGGAACTCTTTGATCAGGTACAATTTGAACACCGGACTGATAGCAGAAGCAAATTCAAATGCAATATCCTTATGCGCAAATGTTCCGCCGTATTTTCCACGTTTAACATACAGTCCAACTGCATTAGTTTTTTCTACCCATTCTGATACGCTTGGTGTAAACGTAACAAGTCCTGCCTCTTTTTTAAAGTGTTCAGATTCGAACACTTTAAAATTCGGATTATATATTTCTTCCCATGTTGATAAGAATTCCAAAGTGCTTCTATTTCTTAACCAATTTCGAATAACATCCGCAGCTCGCGAATTATCCGATTTAGCAGCTGCTATATCTGTAATACAGATATAGTCATCTATGTCTTCATACGATACCGTAACCGGTATTCCCTGAACTGTAATAACTCTATTCTTAGCCATTATTCTGTTCCTCCTTCGCCTTATTCATCTGCTCTGCCTTCACATAATACTCAAGCAGTCGCAGAAAGTACTTAGGAACACGCTTCTTTCCATGCTCCCAGTCACTAACTGTCATATAGGGAATTTCAAAGTACTCACAAAACTGATGCCTGTTCATGCCGGTACTTTCCCTTAGTTCAATTAAAATATCTTTTGCGTCTCTATCATCATTCATAATATAATCTGCCATATCTTTGCTCCTTTCACGCTAAGCGTCAATATTATATTATCACGCAACACGTGAATATTCAAGATTAAGTATATAATCCTACCTGTCTCCAGACGCATTAGTCCACTCATATATCAATGCTACTTTCTGTGCGGTTCCAAGTTCTATGCTATCTCCATATTTCTCAATCATTCTTGCTAAAAAATCACAGCAGCGATTAAAGTCTCCCTGCTGTTGTCTTGTCATACTAATCATTATTTTCCTCCGTTTTTCTAATCAATGTTCTAAAAAGTCCGCTCATCTTGCTCACACTGCTCCATATATATCAGGCTGAGCAGCATGAGCAGGTATTTTACCTATATCAGTCAAACGGTGTTTTGCCGGCAACCGGCGTAAACTCCGCTTTGCATACATTGTGAAAGCCTCGACGATTACCAATACATTTCGCATCATAAATAAGTCCATATCTTTTCTGATTCTCCTTTATATAATGCAAAAAGCCGGCAGAAGCCCTCGGTTTTTCAAGGTTATCTTCACACCAGCTTACATAGCTATTATAAAAATCCGTTGATGAAATCTTCTTCCCGATTTCAAATTGTAGATAACCTTCAGACTTCATAAATGCCAGGATATTATTTCCCTCCTCCTGTGCATCCACCAAATTCTGCTTGGCATCCACACTCTCCGTAAACACATAATTATTCGAAACAAGTCTTTGTAATCCTTCAAGTGCCCAAAGAAAAATCCCATCCCTTTCTTTCCTAAGTTTATCAATAAGATAAGGGTCATCTTCCCTATCATCAACCTTATCCTTCGTAGTCAGTATCAACTGTCTACGATAAAAGCCGTCCGTTTTATCATAAAGTGCATGAAGACCGCCATTACCAAATGCTATCAGTCTGGCATACCTCCGTAACACTTATTTTATCTTTTCTCGTAATTTACCAATGTCATCTTATCGTTTATAATATGTTCTTCACCAACTCGCACAAAACCACATTTTTCATACAGGTGGCAGTTTCCGGATTCTTGAAGAATTGTATCAAGCTTCCATACCTTAGTGTCAGGATACAATGCGAAAGCTTTTTGAATTGCAACATATCCGATTCCCTGCTTCTGATATTTAGGAAGAATGAAAAGAGGGCTGATGTATAGACAGGGTTCTTCTGGGTCGGATAGTCTTTTGCCGATATTGATGGCTCCGACTCTTGCTCCATCCTTAACAATAAAATAATACTTTCTATTTTCCTGTGAAGCCCTGTCTCTTACTCTCTCTATAGATTCAATTGCAGGTGATCCCTCATCATGATATTTTTCATATAGCGACATAAAACTCTTAATCTGCATGTCATAAAGCTGCTCTATTTCATCTTCTCGGACTCCTTCAAGCTTCACCCTATTCATCAGTTCAGTTACACTAATTCCCTGTAAGTTGAATCTCTCCTTTATCATAAGAGCAACCTCTGAAGGCTCAAGATTCGTATTATCAATCTTCATATAATTTTCGAAAGGAATCTCACCATCATTACTTACAAGTCGATATTTTGTCTCCTCACGAAGCATACGATCTTCTGATACCACAATATCCCGCTTAGAAGCCTTGTTCTTTAAGCGGTTTTCCGTTTTGTTTCGTTCTATTCTAACTGCCCTGTCCGCAACAAGCTCCACATAATATACATTTCCACCGGTAGCCTCGAATTTATCTGTAACCGACTTTATATAATCCCAATCTGACTGCATATCAAAGGCCCACATATAAGTAAATATTAATCCACTATAGTCAGTTTTTAGAAAGGCATCAAAGATATCTTCCCGAAGTTTGCCTACCACTGCTCCATCAAATTTACCAAAGATCTCGATTACCGGCTCTATCATATGATGATTATGAAAGAGTCTATAATCTGTTATTTTCATCAATTCCTGGCCCACGGTCATCTTACCAACCGCACCACTTCCTATAAGTACTATAAGATTCATTTTTATCACTTCCTCCGTACAAAACAATAATTAATCTACAAATATGTTGCAGCCTCCAGAGCTATCAATGCTTTCCCAACATTATGGTTAGCATCATGCAGTCCTTCAAACTCATATCCGCTGTCTCCCAATACATGTATCTCTTTAGAAAAGATAATCATACATTTGTCTGTAATATGCTTTCCGGCTCCATAAATAACATTTAAATCAATTAATGCCTCTGTCTCTTTGTCAAAAAAATCACTCTGTAGCATAATATCGCTCACTCTTTCTCTTCAATTATTGTAACTACTTTATTCGGATAAAAAAGACCACCTACCTGCAAAGATAAGTGGTCAGCATATACTATATTCTAATTATTGAACCATTTTCTCATCTTAGCAATTCAAATATTTACATACGCAATTAAGACCATACACGTTCATAATGTGCATAGCATAAATTTCAGTATATGAATATCCGACTGCAAATCTATTCATGAGAAAACTCCTTTCAAAAATTATTATGTTAAGATTACTCTGGTTTGTAACGCTTGTCAATCATTTTTATCTGTGGATGTACATTCTTGTCATTTTGGGTTCATCATCACCTTGAACCATACATAAAAATTCCCATCCATATCGTTCATAGAAGCCAATATGATCCGTCACCAAATATAAAGGCGTTACTCCTTTATTTCTCATATCATCAACAACTTTGTTTAGCAAATTCCCAGCTAGTCCCTTTTTTCGATGTTCTTCTTCAGCATATACGGCGCATACATTTGGAGTCAAATCCTTTCTATCATGAAAGTCATTTTCTATTACCCCAAGTCCTGCGACAATGGATTCATCATATAAGCATATATACCAACCATACTCGGTTTTTCCTGATAAATACGCTTTCATACACTCCAGGTATGCCTCTTCCGGCACACCCCATTTACTATGAAACCACTCAGCTGCAATAGCTACTAATTCCGGCCGTTCTCTTAATGTTATAATTCTATAATTGTTCATATTGTTAATATCCTCCAATAATATGAAAGGCAGGCTAAAATAGCCCACCTTATCTCTAATTCTTAATCAAATTCAGCACTATTATATCTTAAAAATCCCACTTGCACTTTTCTTCACAACTTGCCAGATTTTCTCTTTCCTTCGCGAACGATTCTTTGAATACTTTTCTCCGAAAGTGAAAACTGCATGGCAAGACTGGCAATAGAACTACCACCTTGATATTTCTGGCTAATCTCGTGATTTCGCTGTATCAGATATTGTCTTGTATCAGTATGACTTCCCCACTCCTTTTTAGATGTGCTGGGAATATATATTGCTTTTCCATTTACATGTTGCTGAATAGTTTCTATTAATTCTTTTGGCAGAACCTCTTCTGCTCTAATATAGCTCATAGTATCCTCCTAAATATAATTTCTTAGGATTCATCTGAGCTTAACTATTCTTTTTATTTTAAGCTCAGACTACTGAGCAAAAACATATCTTTTTTTCATAAATAAAATGCCCCTTTCCTTTATTAAAAAGACTTCCCCAAGCAATTAACATCACCATTATTTAGTCCGCATTTTTTATAAAACTCTAGATTATCATTTATAGAAATAAGTTCTATTGTATGAATATCCTTTACTTTAAGTTGCTCTTCTAAGGCACTAAGCAGCTTACGCCCTACTCCTTTTCTCTTCCACTTTGGAGCAACAAAAATTTCTGAAACAAAGAACAAATCATAGTCTGCATAAGGATCCACAAATCCCAAAAGACCACCTATAATTTCACCGTCTTCTACTGCAGCTAAACCCAGGGCTTCAAATCCACACAAAATGGACTGCACTCTTCTTACTGCCTTTTCCTGAACCCAAGCCTCATTCCAAGGCTCCTCTGAATATGCCTGTCCCATTACTCCGGCAAGCTCCTCGATATCATTATGATTAACTACTCTTATCTCCATTTATTTATCCTCCTGGCCTCGTATTACATAAAAGCGATACAATTCTTCTTTTTCATCATCAATATCTTTGTACATTTTCTTTTCTATTAAGTTGAAACCAGATTTCTCTGCTACTTTCCATGATGGTGTATTCGCATCGAGAATAGTTGCTATTATTTCAGACTCACTATATTGTTTAAAGAAAAACTGAACATATGCATTTATCGCCTCTGTCATATATCCTTTTTTCCTAAAAGGTGTTCCTATAAAATAACAAATACCAACCTTATCCACATCTTCATAATATGTAGAACCAACAGAGCCTATGACCTCTTCTGTTTCTTTTAGTATAACAGTGCAAGGTATATAATTTTCTCTTGGATTATCATTATTTGTTAATTTTAAAGCCTCTTCAATCCAATCATTGATCCATTCTGAACAATTAGCATCAAACCCGACTTGACTAAGACTCCCATCTTGAGACATACCAGAAAAGATAATCTCGTCTCCGCGCTGTATGGATCGAATAATCAATCTATTAGTTTCTAGCCACATTTAAATCACCTCTTCTGATTAAGTATAAGTTCCATCCTAATATATGAAAACCTCAATTTTAATTATAAATAAACTTGCTCCAGTATGTTTATATCATCTGAAACGCCTTCAGTGCCTCCACAATTGCCTCTTCCTTCTCCTTCGGGCACCGTGGCTGTCTAGCATCCTCCGACTTTGGCAAATTGAAATTCTCAGCCAATTCAATACCACATTTCCGTTTTACCTGAGCAATATAGAGATTAAACCTTCATCCCATCATTATGCTCTGCAACATACTTCTTTATCTTTTCATAGGTTGCCTTTGTCTCTGCTGAAGTACCTTCCAATTCAGCAACATCAATATCCACATCAATATAATCATCCGGCTTCTGACGGAGTTGGGAAAGAAGAACAACCGTCTCCACATTCGCCGTCCACGGAAACTGATCCACGGCAACCGCCTTTTCCACATGATAGCCGCTGGCAAGAAACGTCTCAAGGTCACGAATAAGGCTTGTCGGTTTACAGGAAATATATACAAGCCTTGGAATTCCATAGGCTATAATCTTCGTCAGCGCCTTCGGGTGAATTCCGTCACGAGGTGGGTCTAAAATAATCATATCCGGCTTTTCCGTAATGTCATCCAATACCTTCAAAACATCGCCTGCAATGAATTCACAATTATGTAAACCATTTAATTCTGCATTCTTCTTCGCAGCCTCCACAGCTTCCTCCACGATTTCAACTCCAATCACCTTCCTCGCAACCGGAGCCATAAGCTGTGCAATCGTCCCTGTTCCACTATATAAGTCAAAGACAATCTCTTTATCCTTATTATGTGTCAGATCACCAATATACTCGCGTGCCGTTTCATAGAGTACCTCTGCCCCGAGAGAATTGGTCTGAAAAAAGGAAAACGTGGAAATCTTAAACTTCAGTCCCAGCAATTCCTCTTCGATGTATTCCTGTCCATAAAGCACTCTGGTTTCATCGCTCTGTACCACATCTGCCACAGAGTCGTTGATAATATGCAGGATTCCCGTCATGGTGCCATGCAGCTCCATAGCAAGAAGGTTCTCTTTCCATTCCTCCACAAGCTGCTCATGATCCTTCTGTACATAAGCAGCAATCAATGAAGAATCCGGATTCTTCTGCTCTATACCATTTTGATTTTCCAAAAGAGCTTCATAAGGATATACATCCTCCCCCGGAACATTAGAAATTCCTTCCGAGGTCGTCACAAGTGCCACCAAAATCTGCCCCGTCTTTTTTGCTTTACGAACGAGCAGATGACGCAGGAAGCCTTCATGGCGCAGGCGGTGGTAAAAGCTGCAGTCCTTGAAATGCTCCTGAGTCATGACAAGAATTTTTCGATAATCTTCGTCTACAATCTGGCAGTCTGATACCGATACAATATCATAAAAGCTGCCTCTCTTATGCATACCCAGGCTTAACGGGCCATCCTTATAGGCATCTCCAAAAGAAAACTCCATTTTGTTGCGGTATTCGTACTGCGCAGGGCTTCCTTTGATCCCCTGAAACTCCCAGGCTTCCTCCTGCCGGTCAAGGACACTGTCCAGAAGCTTTTTCACCTGGGCTTCCTTGATGGCAAGCTGCTCTTCATAGGGAAGCGAAATATAGGTGCAGCCACCGCACTCTCCGAAATGAGGACAGGGACTTTCCATTTCCAATGGAGATTTCTGATCCACACTGAGTACTCTTCCTTCGGCTTTTTTATTACGGTTTTTCTGGACCATCAGTGTAATCTTCTGACCGGGAAGGACATTCTTTACCGTGCAGATTCCCTCTGCTGTATTCACAATCCCCTTATTTGGGAAATCAACCCGCTCTACCACTCCTTCAATGATCTGTCCCTTTTTCATATCATGATTCCTCTCTTATTTATATACCCAATCTAATAAATACCTGAGTGCTCTTCTCTACCTGCTGCACTAAATTCATGCTGCACCTTCGGCTTGCATTCTTTAAGTGCACAGGTATGGTTCGCTCTAACCTCAAGCTTCATCTTCGATTCGCTTTCACTAAGTGCTCTACTCAAAAAAAGGGATGTGCACCGGCACATCCCGACATTAGATGATCACTTTAACTGATATCCTTTATTCTTCAGAAGCTGCAAGATCTTCCTTTTCGACATCATCCTTCCAGTCCTTCGCGGGCTGCTCTTCCTTGTCTTCCTTATCCTCGTCCTCATCATCGAAGAAGTCATCATCAAATTCATCATCGAAATCATCGTCAAAATCCTCGAGATAATCCGGCACGAGATAACGGTATACACCATAGCAGATTGCTGCTACCACAACGATCACTCCAACAACTGCAAAGATGCACAGAAGCACATTCTTGCCTTTTTTCTTTTCTTCTTCCTTATGTGCCAGAAAATCCTTTAAATCATTCAGGTCTCTGACATTCTTCAAATCCTTGATATCATACTGCTTCAGCATAGCTGCGATCTCTTCTATCTTGTTCATATCCTCACCCTGTCCTTTCCTGCATTTCCATTGTTTCACCAATCCGGCAGATCATTACCCGTCTAGTCTTCCCAAAATAAGAATTCCTATTCCGGCCTGCTCTTGTTATTAGATAATATATCATCTCATCCGCATTTTAACAACAGTCATTTTCCAAAATTTGCACAAATAATCAGCCATGTGGAAATGATTGTACAAGATGACCGTGGGAGCTTGCTCACAAAGGGCATTTTGTATCATCCTTTCTATAGGGCAGATGCCCGGCATGAAATAAGTTGCCGGAGACAATAACTCTTTTCCTTTAAGTCCTTCTGTACAATCCGGCAGCTTATGAATGGCATTACTAAATGGCATTACTAAATGGCATTACTGAATGGTATGGCTGAATAACATAACCAAACAACATTACTGAATGGCATACGGATCATAGCTTCTCAAGCTTCGCAAAAGCCGCATACATGATCTTCTGTCCGGCGTCATCAAAATCAACCGTCACCTTATAGTCTCTCGGTCCCGGCTCCAGGTCTGTCACAAAGCCTTCTCCATACTTTACATGCCTGACGCGGTCCCCGATATCATAGTCCGGCTTACCGCCCTTTACCGCTTCGGATCCTTTGGAAATTCCCAATGCTCCGAACGATCCTGTTCCGGCAGATGCAAGATACGGCTTTTTCGGAGCAGAAATGGTACGTGAGGATTTATCTGCCACAACCGGCTGATATCTGGGAGCAGGTGGCTTATTGTCCATCAGCTCCGGCGGAATTTCTTTGACAAAGCGGCTGACCGCATTCATCTGTGTTTCCCCACGCACCATACGCATTTTGGCATAACACAGCGTCAGATCGTCTTTCGCCCTGGTAATTCCCACATAGGCAAGACGACGTTCCTCTTCGATCTCTGCCGGATCATCAGAGGCAATCGTCATGTAGCTTGGGAAAATGCCATCCTCCATACCGGCAAGATACACATGCGAAAATTCCAGTCCCTTTGCACTGTGCAGTGTCATCAGCAGCACACGGTTATCGTCTTCGGATAGCCGGTCAATGTCGGCTACCAGCGCCACTTCCTCCAAAAATGCACTTAAGGAGGGCTCATCGTTGGCCTCTTCATATGCAACAATTTTATTAATCAATTCATCGATATTATCAATCCGGCTCTGTGCTTCGATCTCATCATCGACATCCATTTCATTGATATAATTCGTCGTGTCCAGAATATCATGCATCAATTCCTTCAGACTATAATAAGAAAGGCGGCTGCGGAATACCTGAATCATATTGACAAAGGGACGGATCTTCGCTTCCGCCTTACCAAGTCCCTGAATCTCATCCGCATGACACAGTGCCTCGTAAAAACTGATTTCATGCATCTGTGCATAATCATCCACCTTAGCAATGGTCGCTGCACCGATTCCACGCTTTGGCACATTGATGATACGCTTTACAGCCAGATCATCCCGTGCGTTATCAACCGTCTTTAAATACGAAAGGAGATCCTTAATTTCTCTTCTGGCATAAAAGTTCGTTCCGCCAACCACATCATAGGGGATGCCTTCCACAACAAAACGTTCTTCCAGGAGACGCGCCTGTGCATTTGTCCGGAAAAGGACTGCACATTCTCCGGCTTCCACAATGCCGTCTTTGATCTTCCGGCTGATATCATCTGCAATAAATTCAGCTTCTTCATATGCATTGTCAAACTGGCGGTAATGAATCCGGTTTCCGGCACCCTTGTCTGTCCAGAGCGTCTTGCTCTTACGCCCCACATTATTCCGGATGACCGCATTCGCAGCATCCAGTACATTCTGCGTGGAACGGTAATTCTGCTCCAAACGGATCACCACAGCCTCCGGATAATATTTTTCAAAATCCAGAATATTCCGGATATTGGCTCCACGGAATTTGTAAATGGACTGATCATCGTCACCAACTACACAGATGTTGCGCGATCCTTCTGCCAACAGACGGATCAGCTGGAACTGCGCCGTATTCGTATCCTGATATTCATCCACCATGATATACTGAAACCGCTTCTGATAATATTCCAGTACATCCGGACACGCCTTGAACAGCTCCACCGCATTCATGATGAGATCATCAAAATCCATCGCATTGTTCTTCTTAAGGATATTCTGATACTCCCGGTAAGCAGCTGCCACCTTTTGCTTACGGAAATCCCCCATGGCCTGCGTTTCATATTCCTGTACACCCACAAGCTCGTTTTTCGCAGAAGAAATGGCAGACAGAATCGTCCTTTCCTTCATCTGCTTCGTATCAATCTGTAAATGCTTACAGACATCCTTCATCACTGACTTCTGATCATCCGTATCATAAATGGTAAAACTGTTATCGTATCCCAGACGATCTGCGAAGCGGCGCAGGATCCGCACACAGGTCGAATGAAAGGTAGTAACCCAGATGCTGTCAGCCCCCATTCCTACGAGCCGTTCCACACGCTCCTTCATCTCACCGGCCGCCTTGTTGGTAAATGTAATCGCCATGATATGATAGGAATTCACTCCCATCTCATCAATCAGATAAGCGATACGGTGCGTCAGTACCCGTGTTTTTCCGGAACCTGCACCCGCCAGTAAAAGCACAGGACCCTCCGTAGTAAACACGCCCTTTTTCTGTTCTTCATTTAAGCTATCATAAATGCTCATTCGACCTATACCTCTTCAATGTTACTGAATGTCCATGCATAAATGTTCAATTCCACAATCGGAGTTCCGCAATACTCACACACCTTGCTTCCCAGCGTGGAAATAGGTGCTCCGCAGTTCGGACAGTTTAATCCCAGGGAAAGATCGGTTTCCTTTTCGACCAGCTCCCGATCCTGTATATAAATCACATCCACGTTATATTTCGTCTGTGTATAAAGCTGTGCATTTCCTGCAAGAAGCTTCCCGCTTCTGTCTGTCTTGGTATAAAAGCTCTGTAAAGAGCTCTGGAACGTCACAATACAGCGTCCGTTCCGTTTTCTGTAATTTGCAAGTTCTGTGCGGTGGATTTTGATGTCTCTATAAGTTTCCCGTACTTCTTCCTCACGAAGCATGGCAAGCTTCATAGAGAGATGATCTCTCAATTCCTGTCCTCCCTCTTTTAAAAATGATGGATTCATAGAACTGATGGCTAACAGATAAGAAGTCAGGGCATTTTCTGCCCTGACTTTCATTTCATCATATTGAAATTCAGGAAAATCCTTCTTGATCTTTGGAAGGTAAAGACTGGTCATTCCTGCAACAGACTTCGGCGTCGTGGAATTCTCAACTTCCATCTGACGGAAGCCTTCTAAAATATTCTCTGTTCCAAATGCCTGTCGTGAAATCGACCGTATCTTCCTGTAGATTTTCATTCCGGCAACTGCTGCTGCAATAAAAATCCCTAAAAAGACAACCGCACTAAATGTAAGACCTAACACATTTAATGACATTTTCTAAGCTCCTTTATATGCATTTACCTGTCATAAATCTAATGACTCCGGAGCATTCCGGCACGCTTAATTCATCAGATAGTAAATGAGGGCAATGGCTGCAATACATCCAAGAACAGTAATGATCACCTTCGGAATAGAGATCGGTGTCTTACCGGATACCTTGCCGGTCTGACCGTTCACCATGAAGTTGTATATCTTATCCTTGTATTTATAGCTGGAAAGCCATACCGGAAGCAGCAGGTATTTGTAGGTCAGGTTACTGAATGTGCTGTTTATCTGAATGTTACGTGTATCATCTGCATCATGCTCATCACGGATCTTATCGTCAATGGACCGTCTGAGCTTACTATCGATGCTCTTCTTTGCGATTTCCCAGCCTTCCTTAAACCCGATAGCATAACGCTCTGCTGCAAAGCCGGCCACATATTCCGGCTTATATGCCTTGTTTTCTGCCGTGTTAAAGGGTTCAATTCCGGCAAGCATGGAGCGGTTCTGGTTCGTAGTCGCACACACCAGCTCATCATCAAAGAACTCCTTGTGATGACCGGAGCACCGGTACCAGTCCGTTACTGTCTTTTCTTCTCCGTTCTCCTTTACGGTTCTTTCTATTCCGTACTCTGCACGATAGGTAGAATCCGTCTGTGCATCAAATGTCCAGTAGGGAAGATAAATTCCTTTAAAATGCTTGGCCTTCGCACTTTCCTTGGCAAGCTTCGGACAAAAGAACTTCTTTTTGATCCACTTTTGAAACAGGTCAGCAGCCTGCTTATCAGAATATTGAAAGGGAACCACACCTCCGGGTGCTATCGTATTCTGGTCTGCAGCTTCCATGACCTGATTGGAGCCACAGAACGGACAGACCGCGGAAATCTCCAATGCATCATAAACAGACTCAGCACCGCAGGCCTTGCAGATTACGGTTTTCTTCTCCGCACCCCAGTTGCAGTTTTCTGTGTTTTCCGCAGTATCAAAGGATAACTCTGCCGCTTCCTTCGGCTCGTCCGTCTTTGCTGCGATTTCCTGTGTATGTCCACAGTACGGACAAAGAAGACCTCCTGTTTTGGGGTCAAAATCCATGACCCCGCCACAGTTTGGGCATTTTTTATCCGTTTCTTCCATCGTTGATACCGTTCTGGCATCTAAATTCGTATCAAATTCACTCATGCTCCACCTCTGCTTCAACAACAAAGCCAACCGTCTTATTGCACGTCATTATCATCAAACGGATCTCCGCACTCCGGACAGAACTTCGGAGGATTCTTCGGATCTTCCGGCTCCCATCCGCACTTGTCACACTTATAAAGCGGTTCTCCTGCCGGCTTCTTGGCTCCGCATTCCGAACAGAATTTGCCCTTGTTGACTGCGCCGCAGGAACATACCCATCCATCTGCTGCAACAGGCTTTGGTGATCCGCACTCTGCACAGAACTTACCGGTGTTACCTGTCTTTCCACAGGAACAGGTCCATGTATCTGCTGCAGGAGCGGCTGCGGCAGGTGCTGCGTTCTGTGCTGCTGCCTGCGGTGCGGCATTCTGTACCGGTGCCTGCTGGGATCCACCCATTGCAAACAATCCCTGTGCATTCATACCTCCTGCCATATTGGCCATATTCATACCGGCAAATGCCATCATCGGTCCGGTGGATGTATTAGAGGCTGCTGCCTTCATTGCCTCTGCCTGTGCACCAACAAGCGTTGCTGCTGCCATATTCGGGTTACGCAATACCGCACTCTTCTGAAGCTCTTTAATCATTGCTTCATCTTCTTCAGAGGCCTTCATGGTATTAATACCAAAGGAAACAATTTCAATACCGCGAAGCTGTGCCCACTTTTCAGAAAGGACCTCATTCAATGCGTCTGCAAGCTCCATGGTATGTGCCGGTACGGCACTGTAACGGATTCCCATAGCGGAAATCTTCGCAAATGCCGGCTGTAAAGCAGTCATCAGCTCGGTCTTTAACTGACTGTCAATCTCACTTCTCTCATAATCACTTACGACATTACCGCACACATTGGTATAGAAAAGAATCGGGTCGGTAATATGATAAGAATATTCACCATTGCAGCGGATGGAAATATCAATATCCAGTCCGATGTTCTGATCTACAACACGGAACGGTACCGGATTGGCTGTTCCGTATTTATTCCCCATAATCTCCTTTGTATTAAAGAAATAAACTCTCTGATCCTTGGCTGTTTCACCGCCAAATGCAATACGTCTTCCTATGGTTGAGAAGGTTTTCTTAATGTTCTCTCCCAGGTTTCCACAGAAAATACTCGGTTCGGAAGAAGTATCATACCTGAATTCTCCTGCTTCTGCACAAAGCTCAACAACCTTGCCCTGATCTACGATAATCATACACTGTCCTTCGTTGACAGCGATGACTGATCCGTTTGATATAATGTTATCTTCACCCTTGTTATTGCCTGCGCCACGGCCTTTCTGACGCTTATGTCCCTTGGTCACCAACACATCAGCGTCTAAAGAATCACAGTAGAAGTACTCCTCCCACTGATCTGCAACCACACCACCAACAGCGCTTGTTACTGCTTTAATTAATCCCATTCTTTTCCCTCCGTTTTCTGGGTCAACTCCCTTTTTTATTATTATACATATTTTGTCGACTACTGTCTACCGCTTTTCCCCTCATCCATGTCACCCTTTCTTCCCAATGACATACCATAAATTATCAACCAAAATGCCCTCTTGCGGGTACCCTTTCTGGAGGTTATATGAAAAAAAGAAAAACATTGCCCTTAGTGCTGTTCCTTGTACTGACCCTGCTTCCGGTGCTTTCCGGATGCAGCAGCTCTTCTCCCGGTTCTGCCGGCACGGATGGGTTAAAAAGCATCACCTTAAACGAAGTGGCCCATTCCATCTTCTATGCACCGATGTATGTTGCCATTGAGGAAGGTTATTTTGCCGACGAAGGACTTGATGTGACACTGGTTACCGGCTTTGGTGCCGACAAAACCATGACCGCCGTTCTTACCGGGGAAGCAGACATCGGTTTCATGGGAAGTGAGTCCACGATCTATACCTATGCAGGTGGGGCATCCGATTATGTGGTAAATTTTGCGCAGCTCACCCAGCGGGCCGGAAACTTTCTGGTTTCCAGAGAGCCAATTGATGATTTCCAATGGGATATGTTGAAGGGAAAGACCGTTCTGGGCGGACGCGCCGGAGGTATGCCTGAAATGGTATTTGAATACATTCTGAAAAAGAATAACATCGATCCGAAAAGTGATCTTTCGATCGACCAGTCCATTGATTTCGGTTCTACCGCTGCCGCCTTTTCCGGCGGTCAGGGAGATTTTTCCGTAGAGTTTGAGCCCCACGCCACCTCTCTTGAAGAAAAAGGCGATGGCTACGTCGTTGCTTCCTTAGGAGAAAGCTCCGGCTATGTTCCTTACACGGCGTTCAGTGCAAAGAAAAGCTATATTGAAAACAATCCTGAAATTATCCAGTCCTTTACCAATGCACTGCAAAAGGGCATGGACTATGTGGGCAGTCATACTCCAGAAGAAATTGCCACTGTCATTGCTCCGCAGTTTGACGGCACACAGCTGCAGACCATCACCACCATCGTTTCCCGGTATGCGGCACAGGATACCTGGAAGGAGAATCTGATTTTTGAAGAGGATTCCTTCATGCTCTTGCAGAATATCCTGGAAGAAGCCGGTGAGCTTCCGGAACGTGTTCCTTATGAAGCTCTTGTAACCACAGAATTTGCCGAACAGGCTATAAAATAAAAGCACCCTCTTTCCTTCTGTGTGCATCCCTATCGCATCTACCCTGATGATGAAATGTCCGTTTTCCTTATGATATTTCATCATTGGGGTGCTTTTGCTACATCTCTAATTTATTATAAGAATTTAATTATCGGCTTCCTTAGCAGCTAGCTCACACCAATAACGATACCAATCACAATCACCGCTGCACAGAACAGCTTATAACCAACGTTCTTTTCCCTGAAAATAAATTTACCGGCAAGAATGGTTACCACACAGCCGCTCTGCTTCAGCAGCGTCATAATGGTAATCCGGCTGTCGGGTATGCCATTTGCCACAAACAGAGCTTTATCCGCAATGACAAATAAAATGGCAAGCAGCCAGATCCATCCGTTCTTCCAGACCTCCTTCCGGATTCTGGTGTGGCTGCATAGAATATAAATCAGATAATACAGCACCAGAAACAGCATATACCAGAACTGTAGCTGGGAGCTGCTGATGTTTTTCATCAGAAGCTTATCCATAAGTCCGGAAACTGCATTCAGCATGCAGGAGGCAAAGGCAAAAAGAACCAGGATCACAGAAACTTCATTTCCGGACTGCCGTACTGCAGCAGATCCACCTGTCACTGCATCTGTGATATCCATTACCTGATCAGACTGACCGGGGACTGTCTGATCTTTGCATCCTTTTGTCCGTTTTCTTTGCAGATTCGCCCGTAATTTTTTTAACAGCACAGATGGCTTAAATTTCAAAAGCAGCAGGCCCGCACTGACAAAGACAAGACCGATCACCTGATGCGTATTCAGTGTCTCCTGCAGCACCACGACACCTAAAAGAGTTGCAAACAATACTCTTGATAAGTCAAGCACTCCATAGAGGCTGATCGGCATTTTCTTAATCGCCTTAAAGCTGCAGATCCATGCAAGGAAAATCACAAAGGACTTTAAGGCAATCCAGAAATAATATTTCGGCTCAAGCCCCATCGCCGACGGTGCCTGTGGAGTTACAAACAGGAAGCCGAGCAGTGTATAGAAAAACAGCACCTCAATGACACTGTTTTTTGTCAATGCCTTCTTCTTTACAATTTCACGCGCTCCTTTTAACACTCCATATAATAAAACAAGTAACATCCACATCTCTTTCGTTCCTCCAGACAATAACTAACCATTTATAGTTACTGTTCACTCGTACCTCGTTCCAGTAACCATTCGCAGGCTTATTTGAAGTTTTGCTTCGCAAAAGGAGCCTGCTCACTCAAATCATGTTCTTACGCAGCCTGACAGCATGTGTCTGGCTGCTGTGTGAACAGTACAATTTATATTCTATTTTAGTACCATTTGTCTATAGGCATTGTGTACAAAACTATTCGATGCTATAATTTCCTTATCGAATATTTGGAGGGTTATCTTATGGGTATTTTTATTGATCAGACAGGGTATCTCCCTGTATCCAGGAAAGTGGCAACCACCACCTTTCCCTGTAATTTCCAGTTAATTGACAGCACAACACAGCATGCTGTTTATGATGGAGTAAGCACGGATTCCGGAATGGATGAAAGCGCAGGAGAACAGGTCTACCAGCTTGATTTTTCGAAAGTAAGCGCTCCCGGACGCTACTATGTCCTTGCCGGAAACGGGGAGCGCTCCCACACCTTTGTCATAGGAGAGCATGTTTATGAACAGCTCCAGCTGGATCTGATGAAATGTTTTTACTTCCAGCGCTGCGGCTGTGCACTTACCAGCGAATATGCCGGTGAATATACACATGCCGCCTGCCATACAGAGGATGCTGTTTTTTTAGAGGATTACATGAACCAGACACCGGATCCGTCACACTTTGACATGACCGGCGGCTGGCATGATGCCGGAGATTTCGGACGCTATATTTCCCCGGCAGCCGTTGCCGTCGGACATTTGCTGTATGCGTATGAGCTTTTCCCCGAAAGCTTTCAGGCTTCCTTACATATTCCGGAATCCGGTAATCTGCTTCCTGACATCTTAAATGAATGTCTCTATGAATTAAAATGGATGCTGAAAATGCAGGCAGACAATGGCGGCGTTTATCACAAGCTGACCTCCTTTGTCCATGCGGATTTCCTGATGCCGGAGGAGGACAAACTCCCCTTCCTGATCTATCCCGTTTCCACCATGGCAACTGCAGATTTTGCAGCCTCCATGGCACTGGCCTCCAGAGTGTATGCTCCTTTTGATAGAGCATTCTCCACACAGGCCCTTGAAGCCTCCCGTAAGGCCTTCGCCTATATGGAAAGCCACCCTTATATCGGCTTCCACAATCCGGAAGGAAGCAACACCGGAGAATACGATGATGACTGTGACATCGACGAACGTCTCTGGGCAAGTGCCGAACTTCTTCGTACGGATACAGCTCATCGGGATACCTATTTAAAGGCTTTTGAAAAATATTCTTCCATGACTCATCCGGAAGTAAGCAAAACCGATTTTGGCTGGACCGATGTTTCAGGCATGGCAACCCTATGTCTGCTTACGGATCCTGGAAACACCTGTGGAGCCACACGGAAAAGGGAATATGAACAGATCCTGTTTACCGAGGCCGACCGGCTCATAGAACTGCAAAAGAAATCCGGCTTTGAGCTTTCGATGAAACCGGAGGATTTTGTATGGGGAAGCAACATGGTTGTCTGCAACCGTTCCATGCTGCTGATTCTGGCCTCCCTTTGCAGTGAGGGAGACACCGCATCCCGGTATCGTGAGGCTGCATTAAACCAGCTCCATTATCTGCTCGGCCGTAATGCACTTGATATCAGCTATGTAACCGGAGAAGGTGAGCATGCTTTCAGGAATCCACACAACCGTCCGACCGCATGCGACGGAATTGATCTGCCGATGCCGGGCTGGGTAAGCGGCGGTCCCTTTAAAACACCTTGTGATCCTGCTGCCATTGCGGCTGTTCCTGCCGGTACCGCTCCGATGAAATGTTATGTCGATGACGTAGGAAGCTATTCCACAAACGAAATTACCATTTACTGGAATTCTCCTGCAGTATTTATGACTGCATTCTTTAACCGGACAATCTAAGAGCAGTCTCACCAGGTGCTCCGCATGCACCTGCTGCACTAAGTTCGTACTTCACTTGGCTTATTTGTTCTCAATTAAGTGCACAGGTATCGTCCGTACTAAGTTCAGACTTCTCCTTCGGATCGCCTTCACCAAGTACTCTACATAAATAAGGCGCTGCGGACCGCAGCGCCTTATTTATTAATGTTTGTTTTTGTTTGTGTTCGTTTTCTTTTATTCGTATTATTTATCTTTCACTGCTTTCTCTTTGACCGGCTTTTCCTTCATCGGCTTTCCGGTATCCGGCTCCTGTTTCTGTGTTACTTCCCGAAAATTATCCACCAGCTTTTCCAGTAAAAGCTTCTTCACGTACACATCGTATCCCAGCGTAAAAATAAAGGAAAATAACTGTAAAATCTCCTGATCCTCTTCCGGCACGTCGGTAAAGGTCTTTTTCGACATCGCAAACTTTTCAATAATATCTTTCTTAAGACCTGCAATCTGCTCCTCTTCCATGCCGAATACCTCTTCGTAGATACTGGAAAGGTTCGGCTCACTGGTCTTCTGGAAGTAACGTTCTGCAAGAGGATTTAACAGAGTCTGGATATCATTGATCGAAAGCATTCCCTTACAGTAATAAATGAAAATCAGCATCAGGATATGCTCTTTACTGTACTTCTTCTTAACCGGCGGCGGCAGAAGATCGTTCTTTGCATAGTTGTTAATCATGGTCTTCGTCAGAATCTTGTCTTCGTCCGGCTTACGCGTTGTCGGCTTCAGCTTACGATCCATAAAGGTCGTCACCTGATCCATATATAAATCAATATTGGGAATATCTTCAAGTTTAATGCTCTCGATTCTCCCGATGCTTTCTAATATGCTGTTTAATAAATCGTCCTTATCGATTGTCATGGTATCTGCTTCCTTCCAAATACTTACCTTCCAAAAACAAATGCCTCCTTCGGAGTCGCTTGTTTTTCCCTGCTCTGCTTTATGCTCTCATGCCCGTGCTTCGCACTCCCTGTCTGTCTTCGACAGACGCATGTTCGCTAATGGGTGCTGAAAAACAAATGCCTCCTTCGGAGTCGCTTGTTTTTCCCTGCACCCATTATATAGTATTTGAAACTACATGGCAAGTCTTCATTTACCACAATATATTTTGATTTTTCAGTGGACTTTAAAACTTTAGTATGTTAAAATATTACTGTGTAAATATCACTATGCAAAATACATTCATGTTTATATTATGGAGGTATCTCATGAATAAGAAAATACAAACGGAAGCAGTAGACCATTTATTTGAAGCCATTCTGTCCCTTGAGAACAAGGAAGAGTGCTACGGCTTTTTCGAGGATCTCTGCACGGTTAATGAACTGCTCTCTCTCTCCCAGCGTTACGAGGTGGCATCCATGTTAAAGGATCACAAGACCTACCTTGAGATTGCGGAGAAAACCGGAGCATCCACCGCTACGATCAGCCGGGTCAACCGTTCCTTAAACTACGGAAACGATGGATATGAACTCGTATTTTCCAGAATCCATCATAACTGATTGGCGATTTATAACAAATGGGTAAGCCCTGTGGCTTACCCATTTATTTCGATTAACGTCATCGGATCAATATATTCTTCATTCTGCATGATTTCATAGCCAAGCTTCGTATTATCCTCTCCTACCGTAAACAGGATATATCCCTTGCCCAGTGTCTCGCCGGTCTTTACAAGCGGTGTCCCGTTATTCCGGTAAATGGACTGATAGCCGTTTCCATGGTCAATCACGATTTTATTTCCATATTGCTCATCAGCATCAATACTCAGTACCACTCCCGTACCTGTCGATACAATATTTACCCCATCCGCAGCTGTAAATTCCAACATGGGATGCTCTTCAGAATCTGTGGCTTCTTCCATCGTGGCTGTCCCACTTAACGGAAAGCCCTTCGGCATTGCATTTTCACTTTCTTCCTGCGAAATCGCATCTTCCGTTGCCATCTTCTTGCTGACGGTTTCACTTAAGACCGTAATCTTACTGTTCAGGGTGGCATTCTCTACCGTAAGGGATTCGTTCTCATCTGTGAGCGTATTAATCTGGCCGATCTGGCTGATCATTTCCTGATGCATATTCTGAAGTGTGATCGAATCATAGATTAACCGGCATACCACCAGTACAATCACTAAAAACAACACAATACCTGCCAGTTCAATTGCCGTTGAGCCAATATGATGCTGACGGATCACTCCGTCCTCTTTCTCCGTCACCAGCAGAAGGAAGAATTTACTCTTGTGTCTCTTTCTTTCCTTCACAGGCTCCGTTTCCGCTTTGGTTTCCTTTTCCGTTTTCTCCGGTTCCTGTGTACCGGTATCCGGATTCCCGGATTGCTTTACATTCTCTGATTTCTTTACTTCTTCTGCCCTTTCTGTTTTCTCGGCAGCTTTCTGTTCTGATTGATCCGCAGCAGCAGTTTCGGCCTTTACTTCGGAAGTCTCTTTCCCTTCTTCGGTCTGTGCCGTCACCTGTCCGCTTTCGGTCTTTTCGACCTTCGTTTCCTCGACTTTGGATTGTTTCATTTTCATACACCTCCGGTCAATTAGGGACATTCTAACACAATTTTCCAAATCACACAACTATTACGTTATGTTCACTCGTATCTCGATGAACCATTTTGTCAAAGAAATTCCTTTACATTTAGGGTTTCCTGTGCTATTCTGAACTTGTTACAGATTACTGTAGCGGCACTATATATTTTTAATTTTCTTGGAGGTATCTACAATGAACAAAGGTACAGTTAAGTGGTTTAACAACCAAAAAGGTTACGGATTCATCTCTGATGAGGCAGGCAATGACGTTTTCGTACATTACTCAGGATTAAACATGGAAGGCTTCAAGTCTCTTGAAGAAGGAGCTGCTGTAGAATTCGACGTAGTAAATGGCGAAAAAGGACCTCAGGCTGTAAACGTAACAAAGTTATAATTCCTGTGAATCATAACGCTTTATTTAATTCAGTAACACGATGTGCCTGTTCTTAAATATAACTATTTAGAATTTGCTATTGTTTTAAGGAATTAAAGAAAACCCCATCCCAACCGATGGGGTTTTTCGTTGCCTTGCAGTCGATACATCCTATTGCTTTTAAATTTTAAGGAGAGCATTTTTATGAAACGAGAATCTTTTAAATCCCGGCTTGGCTTCTTACTTGTCAGTGCCGGATGTGCAATCGGTATCGGTAATGTCTGGCGTTTTCCCTTTGTTGCCGGTCAGAACGGCGGTGGCCTTTTCGTCCTTTTATATCTGGTGTTTCTGGTAATTACGGGACTTCCCGTCCTCACGATGGAGCTGGCTGTCGGGCGTGCCAGCCGTAAGAGCGCCGTCCTCGGATATAAGTCACTCGAAAAGCCCGGAAGCAAGTGGCATATTCATGGATGGTTTGCCATGCTTGGCTGCTACCTGCTGATGATGTACTACACCACTGTCTCCGGATGGATGGTTTCCTATTGTGTGAAGTTTGCAACCGGAAGCTTCGTCTCCGGAATGACCACCGAGGATACCGGTGCGATGTTTAATAATCTGCTTGCCGATCCGATTGAGATGGGGCTTTGGATGGCCCTTACCGTTATTGCCGGCTTCCTGATCTGCAGCCGTGGTCTTCAGAACGGTCTTGAAAAGATCAGTAAAATCATGATGGTTGCTTTACTCTTCCTGATCCTTTTACTTGCCGCACACAGCTTTACGCTTTCGGGTGCCAGAGAAGGCATTAGATTCTATCTGGTTCCAAGTCTCGATACTGTCCGTGATGTCGGCATCGGCAATGTAATTTCAGCTGCCATGAACCAGTCCTTCTTCACCTTAAGCCTCGGTGTTGCTGCAATGGAAATCTTTGGAAGCTATATGAGCAGGGAGCATACCCTTGCAGGAGAAGGCGTCAGAATCTGCGCGCTGGATACCTTTGTCGCAATTGCTTCCGGACTGATTATATTTCCTGCCTGCTTCAGCTATGGTGTCGAAGTCAATGCAGGTCCACAGTTAATTTTCATTACCCTTCCCAATGTTTTCGTTCATATGCAGGGCGGACGCATCTGGGGAACTCTTTTCTTCCTGTTTATGACCTTTGCAAGCTTCTCTACGGTCATAGCAGTATTTGAAAACATCATGTCCTTCTGCATGGATATGTTTGGTATCAGCCGTAAAAAGGCCGCGCTCATCAACTGTATCGTCATTCTGGTTGCAAGCCTGCCCTGTGTTCTCGGTTATAATATATGGAGTAATCTTCATCTGATTGGCGGACGTGATGTATTGGACAGTGAAGATTTTCTGGTAAGCAATCTCCTGCTTCCCTTAGGATCCCTCATTTATTTACTGTTCTGCGTAACGAAATGGGGATGGGGCTTTGACCACTATCTGGAAGAAGCCAATACCGGAAAGGGGCTGAAGCTTGGACGTTTCTTAAAGCCTTACTTCCAGTTCATTCTTCCTGTTTTAATCCTGATCATCCTGATTCAGGGACTTTTATAGATAAGAACTGTCAACAGAAAACCTTTCAAACCAAAAACCTGCCGGAAAGATCAGCCGGCAGGTTTTTGATTTTCTCTCATTTACAGTCCTCGATCACTTTTTCAAAGCTCATCGTTCCGCCAAATAAATCCAGCGCACTTCCGATCGTAACGTCCACCTTTCCCCGGCCAAGCTTCTTTAATAATTGAAGATCCTCATAGGTATGTACTCCACCGGCATAGGTTACCGGAATATCACAGTATTTTCCAAGCATCGAAGCAACCTCCTCTTCAATGCCATTCGCTTTTCCCTCCACATCCACGGCATGAACCAGCAATTCATCACAATGGGAGGAAAGCTCTGCAATAGTTTGTTCGTTCAACACCACATCCGTATATTTCTGCCAGCGGTCGGTCACAATATAATAACTGCCATCCCTTTTGCGGCAGCTCAGATCAAGAACCAGATGCTTTTTCGAAACCGCCTGCTCCATTTTCCTTAACCGCTCATAATGAAGCACGCCATCCTTAAATACATAAGACGTCACAATAACATGGCTGGCACCCGCTTCCACATACTCTCCTGCATTTTCCGGAGTAATTCCGCCTCCGATCTGCAAACCTCCGGGATATGTCTTAAGAGCCTCCATAGCCTGGTGCTTTGTCTGTTCATAAAATTCAGAGGAAACAGGATTTAATAAAATAATATGCCCGCCAACCAGCTTTTTACTCTGGTATAATCCGGCAAAATAGGCCGCCGTCTGCTGTGCCACAAAATTTTCTGTAGCACGATTTCCGGTATCCATAAGGCTTCCGCCAACGATCTGCTTTACTTTTCCATTATGAATATCAATACATGGTCTGAATTTCATGGTAGGATCCTTTCTTTCTCCCGCATAACTTTCACATCCCGGGATATACTAACTGCGTAAACTGTACAAACACAGTTTGAAAATATAAGGAGGACATTATGAAGACATCAAAAAAATGGCTTGTACTCACTCTTGCCTTTACCATGCTTTGTCTGCTTACTGCATGTGGAAATGACAACAAAGCAAATGGTAACGTAAATGGTGCCACTGCCGGTACGAATAACACCGGTAATAACAAGGAACAGAATGGCACGACAGATACAGACAGCACTCCAACCAATAGTCCAACAGGCGCAGGCACAAACAACACCACAGACAATGACAATTCTCTGATGGATGGTGCCGGAGACCTGGTGGATGACACCGGCAACGCGGTAGGTGATGCCATTGATGACATAGGCAATACCGTAGGTGACGTGATCGACGATGCCGGAAATGCGGTAGGTGGTGCGGTTGACAATATCACAGATGGCGTTTCTGACATCACAGGTGACATTGTCGGCAATGGAGATGGAACCGGTACCAATACGGCTACAGGCACCGGAAAGGGTCCTGCAACAGGTGCAGCCGGTAACACAACCGGTAATGCCGGAAGATAATGCATGCTTATTTTCCAGAAAATCAATGCCGGAAAGGGCATCGCGAACAGGCGATGCCCTTTTAGTTACCTCTGTTTTTCTATATTGGCCTTTTTACTTTTCTACAATAATACCATCCCGGTAAGCCTGTAACAAAAGCTCGAGCTGCTTGATCTGATCCTTTAACTCGCGTCCGATGTCGGTATCGGATACCCTGATACGGACCGGAGCCACCTCAATCACCGTAGAATCGGAGAAAATATCGGATTCATGCAACACCGCTGCTTCCATGGATTCAAATGGTTCATGCGCAACCAGACGCATACCGTGCGAGTTGGCAACCAGCGTATAACCTGCAATTCCGGTCTTGCTCTGATAAGCCTTGGAAAAGCCGCCATCGATAATCAACAGCTTACCATCACATTTGATCGGAGACTCCCCCTTCTTTAATTCTACCGGAACATGCCCGTTAACAATATGGGACTTCCTGGTGTCCAGTTCAAATTCATCCAGGATTTTATTTAAAATATCCTCGTGGTCAAGCAAAGAATAATAGGCATTCTTGGTTTCCTTATGGGTTTCCTTATCCTCAATAAAGTAACGCTCAAAGGTCGTCATCTTATCTTTACCGAAAACAGGAGAATTCGGTCCCGCCCAGATATACCAGATGTAATCCTGTGCCTTGTGCATCTCTGCCGGATCATTCTTCGCATAGTAGCCTTTCCGGGCATAATTATCGAGAATATCATATAACTGCTTTCCCTGATAATCCTTTCCATCCACATCCACACTTAAGAAATTCCCCTCGCCATCCATCGGCATACAGCCATGGTATAGCAGATTGGAATTGTATACCTTATAAAGACCACCGTTGGAATACAGGAAGCGTACATGCTTCTGGAGCTTTTCACATTTGAGGAAGGCCTGACGGATCCGTTCCATCACCTGCTCCTCATCCGGAGTAAGTGCATAGGGATTCTTGGGATCAATGGTCGGAAAATCGGTATCGTTCATCGGATATTCCTTACCATATGCCATAACCGTCTTCTTCTCATAATCAATTTTATCAAGCAGCAGCCGGTCATCCATCAGGAATTCCGGATGCTTCATAATGACCTGTCCCTCCAGCTTGAACTGCATAATGGCAATTGCCTTATGAATCTTCATATCAAGGCTTAAGTCCTTGGTATTATAATCGGTATTATATTTAATGGAAAAGGTATCGCAGTTGGTATTCGAATAGGTATCAAGTGCAAAGGTTGCAAGCGGAATCAGATTAATTCCGTAACCGTCCTCCAGCGTATCCAGACTTCCGTAACGGGCTGCAATGCGGATTACCGTCGCAATACAGGCAAGCTGTCCGCAGGCGGCTCCCATCCACAGAATATCATGGTTTCCCCACTGGATATCCACTGAATGATAATTCATCAGAGTATCCAGAATAATATGGGGACCCGGTCCACGGTCAAAGATATCACCGACAATATGTAGATGGTCAATCACCAGTCGCTGGATCAGATTACTCAGTGCAATGATAAAATCCTGCGCTCTGCCGATCCGGATAATGGTATGGATGATTTCGTTATAATACCCTTCTTTATCTGAAATATCAGCTTTCTCGGTAATCAGTTCCTCGATAATATAAGCGAAATCCTTCGGGAGTGCCTTCCGTACCTTAGAACGGGTATACTTCGATGCAACCTTCTTTGTAATCTGTACCAGACGGTGCAGCGTGATCTTATACCAGTCCTCAAGGTTATCCTCTTCACTGATTACAATATCCAGCTTTTCTACCGGATAATAAATCAGCGTTGCCAGTGACTTCTTATCCTTGTTGCTAAGTGCATTCTCGAATACCTCATCAATGGTACGGCGGACTGCACCGGAACCGTTCTTCAGTACATGGGCGAACTGCTCATATTCTCCATGAATATCCGTCAGAAAATGCTCCGTTCCTTTCGGCAGATTAAGAATCGCCTGAAGATTAATAATCTCTGTGGAAGCCGCTGCAATATTGGGATACTGCCGCGCCAGACTCTTCAGATATTTCAGTTCCATGCTCTCCTGCTGGCTCATATTTTCCTTACCCTCTCCCTCTCACATTTGTAAAATCAGTGTAACCGTTCGGTTCAACACTTTTATTATGCCTCGTCAATAACCTGGCTCATCTGGTAGTGTCCGGGGCCTTTACCCTTCAGGAATTTTGCTGCCTGAATGGCTCCTTTCCCGAATACGGCCTTGGAATACGCGGTATGGGAAAATGTAATGACTTCATCCGTACCCGCAAAAATAACATCGTGGTCACCGACAATTGTGCCGCCGCGAACCGAGGAAATCCCAATTTCCTTCTTCGGGCGCTGCTGCCTGCGGGTACTTCTGTCAAACACATATTCATACTGATTGTCTAATTCTTCATTAATGGAATCAGCAAGGGCAAGGGCTGTGCCGCTCGGTGCATCCAGCTTTAGGTTATGATGCTTTTCAACAATCTCAATATCGAATCCGGCCGGTGCTAAAATTCCCGTTGCTTCCTTCAGAAGTTTAAGCAGCATATTGATTCCGAGAGACATATTTGCAGAACGTAAGATCGCTACCTTTTTAGAGGCCTCTCTCACATAATTAAGCTCTTCTTCGGAAAGTCCTGTTGTACATACCACACAGGGAATCTGTCTCTCCACACAATATTCCATCAGTCCTTTAATCGCCGCCGGATTACAGAAATCAATAATAACATCTGCCTGGACATCACAATCACTGATATGCTTATATACCGGGAACGGATTTCTGCCCTGGTCGTAGACATCGACACCTGCAACAAGCTTTACTTCCTCATCCTGTGCAATCAATCCCGCAATCATCTGTCCCATTTTACCATTGCATCCATGCATGATTACTCTTGTCATCGCACTGTTCCTCCTGTTCGTTTATATATTTTTACAGTAACTATTCAGAACCCCATTCGTAAAACCGCTGTTTCACAGCGTAGTTTACCTCATGTGGTTACTTCACCATATAAATCATGTCAAATGTCCATATAAATGCAAGCATTCTATGTCCATATTGCCATAATTTGCATGGCTCTGAATAGTTACAGGATTCCGTATTTCTTCATTTCTGCTTCGAGCTTCTTTGCATTCTCGGGTTCCATTTCGGTTAAAGGAGCCTTCGGAACTCCAACCTGCCTGCCCTGTAAATTAAGAGCCATCTTGACCGGGATCGGATTTACTTCACAGAACAGAGCCTTGCAGAGAGGAATCGCGCGTAACTGCTCTGCACAGCTTCCCTTTACATCTCCGTCAAAGAACTTCTGGCAGATCTCATGGGTCTGTCTGGGTGCCACATTGGATAACACGGAAATTACACCGATTCCGCCTAAAGAAAGAATCGGCACGATCTGATCGTCATTACCGGAGTACAGATCGACCTTGCCATCTGCTAAGGACATGAGCTTTGCAATCTGTGAAATATCTCCGCTGGCTTCCTTGATTCCTACGATATTCTCGACCTCTGTACACAGCCTGACTGCGGTTTCCGGCTGAATGTTGCATCCGGTACGGCTCGGTACATTGTAAAGAATACAGGGAACTTTAATCGAATCTGCAATTGCCTTAAAATGCTGGAATAAACCAAACTGGGTTGCCTTGTTATAATAAGGGGTAACCAAAAGAACACCGTCTACTCCGTATTTCTCTGCTTCGGCAGAAAGATAGATCGCCGTTTCCGTGCAGTTAGAACCGGTTCCTGCAACAACAGGAATTCTGCCTGCCACCTTCTCTACACAGTACTTAATCACCTCAAGGTGTTCCTCATGTGTTAAGGTTGAAGATTCTCCCGTGGTTCCGCAGACCACAATTGCGTCGGTTCCACCGGCAATCTGATCCTCAATTAATTCTCCAAACTTCTCAAAATTTACGGTTTTGTCCTCATGGAACGGTGTAACGATTGCAACGGCTGCTCCTTTAAAAATTGCCATAATAAATCCTCCTTATTTTTTCAAAAAAAAATCAGTACACTTCTGCGCACCGATTTATTAAATGACTTCTCAAGTATGAATCGGATAGCGCCCCATCAAATAACTGATGACAGTCACACAGCTCTTAACTGTGTGCCCAAGAGCCTCTCTGCAGTATGAAAAAACTCTTTCGGCGTTCCTCCCTTTCATTTTCCTTCACTTGCGACTGCCACATCCAAAAAATTACTCATAATTCACGCAACCTCTACCTCATCTATTAAGTTACAAAAATATCATAGCACCACGGCGATTTCCTGTCAACACTACCAGCGTTTAAACTTATGTGTCTCAATTCTGGACACATCATCAGCCAGCATGCACACCTCATCATTCATGGTAATACCGGTCAGAATAATCCGGGTATCCTCCATTTTCTGGGAAAGAATTTCCTCCAGATCCCCTACGGTGATGATCCGGTTATCAATCAGTCCCAATACTTCATCGAGAATCAACAGATCGCACTCTCCCGTGGAGAGTACCTTTTTGGCATAATTTAATCCATTCTTGATATTCAGGATCTCCTCATGCTTCTTATCCTCCGGAAGTTCATCAAAGTTCACGTCCGACTTTTCAAACCGGAAAATCTTGATTTCCGGCTCCAGACGGTGAATAAATTCGGTGTCCTTAAGTCCCTTACCCTTAAGGAACTGGATAATCACCACGCTTCCACCTGCAGCGGCGGTAAGAACCGCCTCACCAAGCGCTGCCGGAGACTTTCCATGTCCATCTCCACTATAGATACAAATTGCTCCCTGTTTCATTCTCCACCTCATATATGATCGTTACTATTCAGAGCCGCATTCGACGTCCATATTGTCATAATTTTCATAGCTCTGAATAGTTGCAAATTAGTTGTTCCTGTTAAATCCGGCACGCTTACGAAGGGTCGGATCCAGAATCTTCTTACGGATACGCAGGGACACCGGAGTGATCTCCAGAAGCTCATCCGTATCAATAAATTCCAGTGCCTGCTCAAGGCTCAGTACCTTAGGCGGTGTAAGCCGCAGTGCTTCATCGGAACCTGATGCACGGGTATTGGTAAGCTGCTTCTTCTTGCAGACATTGATTTCCACATCCTCCGGCTTGCCGTTCTGTCCGATAATCATACCGGCATATACCTTTTCACCGGCACCTATAAACAGTGTTCCACGTTCCTGTGCATTGTATAAGCCGTAGGTAATGGATTCTCCGGATTCAAATGCTATGAGAGAGCCCTGCTTACGATACTGGATATCTCCCTTATACGGTGCATATTCATCAAAAATCGTATTAATGATACCATTTCCTTTGGTATCGGTCATAAATTCGCCACGATATCCGATCAGTCCTCGTGCCGGAATGGAGAACTCCAGTCTCGTATAGCCTCCGGTAATCGGGGTCATGTTCTGCAGCTCGCCTTTCCGCTGTCCAAGCTTTTCAATAACCGTTCCGGTAAATTCATCCGGCACATCAATATAGGCAATTTCCATAGGCTCTGTCTTACGTCCCTTGGAATCCTCATGGTACAGCACCTCTGCCTTACTTACCGCAAATTCATAACCTTCACGACGCATATTCTCAATTAATACGGACAGATGAAGCTCTCCGCGCCCGGATACCTTGAAGCATTCGGTGGACTCGGTTTCCTCTACACGAAGGGAAACATCTGTATTTAATTCCTTAAACAGACGGTCTCTTAAATGTCTGGAAGTAACAAACTTTCCTTCCTGTCCGGCAAGCGGAGAATCATTTACCATGAACTGCATGGCAATGGTCGGCTCTGAAATCTTCTGGAACGGGATTGCCTGCGGGTTATCGGGAGAACAGATCGTATCCCCGATATGGATATCTGCAATACCGGATACTGCTACGATCGCACCGATGGTCGCTTCCTTCACATTGACCTTGCGTAAGCCATCGTACTCATAAAGAGCACTGACCTTCACCTTCTGCATCTTCTCCGGGTCATTGGCATTCACAATGACAGCCTCCTGGTTGATCTTAATGACACCATTATCCACCTTGCCGACACCGATTCTGCCTACATATTCATTATAGTCAATGGTACTGATTAATACCTGTGTTCCTGCCTCCGGATCTCCTTCAGGTGCGGGAATGTAATTTAAGATTGCCTCAAATAATGGCATCATATTGGGCTCGATATGCTCCGGGTCAAGTCCGGAAACACCGCTCTTTGCAGAAGCAAAAATAAACGGACAGTCAAGCTGCTCATCAGTCGCATCCAGATCCATAAACAGCTCTAACACTTCATCCACAACCTCATTGCATCTTGCCTCCGGACGGTCAATCTTATTCACACATACAATAACGGGAAGCTTTAATGCCAGCGCCTTTTTCAGAACGAACTTGGTCTGCGGCATAACGCCTTCAAAAGCATCTACCACGAGGATGGCACCGTTTACCATCTTTAAGACACGCTCTACTTCTCCACCGAAATCGGCATGTCCCGGGGTATCAATAATATTAATCTTTGTGTTCTTATAGGTAACAGCAGTGTTCTTGGAAAGGATCGTAATACCACGTTCACGTTCGATATCATTCGAATCCATGACACGTTCTGCGATCTCCTGGTTTTCACGGAACACACCGCTTTGCTTTAATAATTCATCTACTAATGTTGTCTTACCATGGTCAACATGGGCAATAATTGCGATATTACGGACATCTTCTCTCTTCTGCTTCATAACCTGTATCCTTTCATCTAAAGCCTTTTCGTAACAGCTTCATTACACCTTTTCCTTCTTAAACCGTAACAGTATATCACTATATATCGGTGATTGCAAGCGTATTATCGTGTACTTGTCGAATTCTGCGGTGCTTCAACGTTCTAAACGGGAAAAGTATGCATAAAATTTTATTGCATGTAGGAAAAAGCAAAATGAAGAGACAAATGGAGGTAACAAAACATGACAGACAAAGTAATTGAGAACAATCAGGTAATCATTATGGGAGAAATCATCAGTGATTTTCAGTTCAGCCACGAGATATTCGGGGAAGGCTTTTATATGGTAGATGTAAATGTGCCGCGCCTTAGTGATTCCTGCGATGTGATTCCTTTAATGGTTTCAGAAAGACTGATTGATGTAAATGAAGATTATCGTGGACAGGGAATCATGGTTCAGGGTCAGTTCCGCTCCTATAACCGGCACGAAAATGTATCCGGGCAGGGACTGATGATGCGTAAGAATAAACTTGTTCTGTCCGTATTTGCCAGGGAACTGGAATTCGTGGATGAAATGCCTGAAAGCTCGAAAACCAACCAGATTTATTTAGACGGCTATATCTGCAAGGAACCGATTTACCGTAAAACACCTTTGGGCCGTGAGATTGCAGACCTTCTCCTGGCTGTGAACCGTCCTTATGGAAAAAGTGACTATATCCCCTGCATCTGCTGGGGAAGAAATGCACGCTTTGCCAATACCTTCAAGGTTGGCACCCGGTGCGAATTATGGGGCCGGATCCAGAGTCGTGAATATATGAAAAAGATCTCGGAAGAGGAATCCGAAAAGCGCATTGCCTATGAGGTTTCCGTAAGTAAGCTCGAACTGATGGAGGATTCCTCCATATCATAAATGGAACTGTTCAGCGGCCGGTCCTTGGGGAAATCCCAAAGAACCGGCCGCTTGTTTTGTTTTGCTCTATTGTAACTATTCAGAACCGCATTCGTAAAACCGTTGCTAACGCAACTTGAGTTTTACGAATGTGGTTACTTCGC
>ERZ824978.987-NODE-987-length-34485-cov-3.771682_pt1 | contig 34485 bp, 25 predicted proteins | sample MGYA00519860_ERZ824978 | MGnify/ENA primary metagenome ERZ824978 (study PRJEB31778, sample SAMEA3449184) | human gut metagenome | biome: human gut; feature: human-associated habitat; material: faeces | place: United Kingdom | collected 2010/2012 ... | reverse complement strand
CACCAAGATACCGCGGTCCGCTCCCGTAACTAATAGAGCGATTCGCCCATCAGCGTAAACACCAGTCCGAATGCAGATACCACCATGACAATGCCGCCGATAATACGGTTCAATATCCAAATGCCGCGTAAATTGAATTGCGTACGGACCTTGTTGACAAAAAAGGTAATTCCAAACCACCACGTCAATGCTCCCAAAGCAATGGCAAGATACCCCGTAACGGCCTCAAAGACCAACACGCCTTCGCTTACAAAAGCAAAGCGCGCAAAAAGGCCTACAAAAAGAAATATGATAAGCGGATTGGAGAGAGTGACAGCGAACGCTGTGATAAAATTGTGAAAGTAAGACCCCTTGCTGGTGGATACCGGACGAATGGACTGCACCGGATTACTGCGGAATGTATAGATACCGAATATCAGCAGCAGGATACTCCCGAACAGTTGCAGATAGAAGATATTCTTGTTGACATAATCGAATACGAAACTCATTCCGTAGCCTGTCAGCAAAGCATAGGCAATATCACTCAGCGAGGCGCCTATACCGGTCACAAAACCATACCAACGCCCTTTGTTCAAAGTACGCTGAATGCACAATACTCCTACGGGGCCCAACGGTGCAGATACGATAACACCTATTATGAACCCTTTCCATAATATGTCAAGTATGGTCTCTATCTGAATCATGCCTGCAAATATCGGACTTTTTTATGAGACAACCGAATAGAGTTAACGTTTTTTCGTCAGAAAAGGAGTTTAGATACAAAGTCAATCATCCGGCGGGGCGGACTTCCCTATTCCACTGAAGTTTTTTATTTCCTTTTCTTTCTCCCACCCGACGATTTTCTGTATCTTTGCGCCAAAAGCAAAGGTAAACTGCATCCCGGCATAAAAAAACAGACAAGTTCGTTTTATTCTGCCTCTGGTTTGCACTATCTTTGCACCCAGGAAGAAAAGAGAAGAAGCTAACTGACAGACAATAGAATAGTTTCAATCACAAAGTAGCAAATCGTAAACTCTTAAATAAAAGTATGATTCTTTTTTTCAGAACACCATCCAAGAGCGTGATTGCCGTAGAATGCGACCACGAACTTACCCAGGCAGACAGCGACAAACTCTGCTGGCTTTTTGGAGAAGCCACCCCCGAAAGTGAAGACAACCTGAAAGGACATTTCGTTGGTCCGCGCCGCGAGATGATTACTCCCTGGAGTACCAATGCTGTGGAAATCACCCAGAACATGGGTCTGAACGGTATCACCCGTATCGAAGAATATTTCCCTGTGAAAGATGAAAATGCAGACCACGACCCGATGCTGCAACGTATGTATAAAGGTCTGGACCAAAACGTATTTACGACCAACCGCCAGCCGGAACCGATTATTCACATTGACGATCTGGAAGCATACAACGAAAAAGAAGGTCTGGCGCTCTCCAAAGAAGAGATGGACTACCTCAAGAAAGTGGAGAAAGACCTGGGACGTCCGCTAACCGACTCCGAGGTATTCGGTTTTGCGCAAATCAACTCCGAGCACTGCCGTCACAAAATTTTCGGCGGCACATTCATCATCGACGGAGTGGAGCAGGAATCTTCCCTCTTCCAGATGATAAAAAAAACCACTCAGGAAAATCCGAACAAGATTATATCGGCCTATAAAGATAATGTTGCCTTTGCCGAAGGTCCGGTTATCGAGCAGTTTGCCCCGGCAGACCACTCCAAGCCCGACTTCTTCCAGATAAAGGACATCAAGAGTGTTATCTCCCTGAAAGCCGAAACCCACAACTTCCCTACTACCGTAGAGCCTTTCAACGGTGCATCTACCGGTACGGGCGGTGAAATCCGCGACCGTATGGGCGGCGGTAAAGGCTCGTGGCCTATTGCCGGAACAGCCGTATACATGACTTCCTACCCCCGCACGGACGAAGACCGTCCCTGGGAGGAAATACTTCCGGTACGCAAATGGCTGTACCAGACTCCCGAACAAATCCTGATTAAGGCATCCAACGGCGCCAGCGATTTCGGAAACAAGTTCGGCCAGCCGCTAATTTGCGGTTCCGTACTCACCTTTGAACACAAAGAGAAAGATGAGGTTTACGGTTACGACAAAGTCATCATGCTTGCCGGCGGTGTGGGATACGGTACGCAACGCGACTGTCTGAAAGGCGCTCCCGAAGCCGGCAACAAGGTTGTCGTGATCGGTGGCGACAACTACCGCATCGGTTTGGGCGGCGGTTCCGTGTCATCCGTAGATACGGGACGCTACAGCAGCGGCATCGAGCTGAATGCCGTACAGCGCGCCAATGCAGAGATGCAGAAACGTGCCTACAACGTAGTACGTGCACTTTGCGAAGAAGACACCAACCCTGTGGTTTCCATCCACGACCACGGTTCTGCCGGACATGTAAACTGCCTGTCCGAGCTGGTAGAAGAGTGCGGCGGACTTATCGACATGAGCAAGCTGCCTATCGGTGACAAGACTTTGTCTGCCAAAGAAATCATAGCCAATGAGAGTCAGGAGCGCATGGGTCTGCTGATTCAGGAAGAAGCCATCGAACACGTACGTAAGGTAGCCGAACGCGAACGCGCTCCGATGTATGTAGTCGGTGAAACCACCGGCGACCACCGCTTCGCTTTCCAGCAAGCCGACGGCGTACGCCCGTTCGACCTTGCCGTAGAACAGATGTTCGGCTCTTCACCCAAAACCTATATGGTGGACAAGACCGTAGAACGTCATTATGAAATGCCGGAATACGAATTGTCGCAACTGCACGAATACCTTACCAACGTACTCCAACTGGAAGCCGTTGCCTGCAAAGACTGGTTGACAAACAAGGTAGACCGTTCCGTAACAGGTAAGATTGCCCGCCAGCAATGCCAGGGCGAACTCCAGTTGCCGTTGAGCGACTGCGGTGTCGTAGCTTTGGACTATCGCGGCGAAAAAGGTATCGCAACTTCTTTGGGACATGCTCCGCAGGCAGCCCTTGCCGACCCGGCAGCCGGTTCTATCCTCTCCGTCAGCGAAGCGTTAACCAACCTGATCTGGGCTCCGCTTGCCGAAGGTCTGGACAGCGTGTCCCTGTCAGCCAACTGGATGTGGCCGTGCCGCTCGCAAGAGGGCGAGGACGCACGTCTTTATACGGCGGTAAAGGCATTGAGCGACTTCTGTTGCGCCCTGCAAATCAATGTACCCACGGGTAAGGACTCTTTGTCCATGACGCAGAAATACCCCGACGGCAGCAAAGTCATCGCTCCGGGTACGGTTATCGTATCTGCAGGCGGCGAGGTTGCAGATGTGAAGAAAGTGGTATCTCCCGTGCTTGTCAACGATGAGAAAACCACGCTGTACCATATCGACTTCAGTTTCGACAAGCTGAAGCTGGGCGGCTCCGCCTTCGCACAGTCACTGGGTAAAGTAGGCGACGAAGTTCCTTGCGTACAAGATGCCGAATACTTCCGTGACGCTTTCCTGGCTGTACAGGAATTAATCAATAAGGGACTTGTTCTTGCCGGACACGACATTTCGGCCGGCGGTCTTATCACTACGCTGCTCGAAATGTGCTTCGCCAATGTAGAGGGCGGTATGGAAATCGACCTCGACAAGATGAAAGAGCAGGATCTCGTCAAGATATTGTTTGCCGAAAACCCGGGTATCGTTATCCAGGTGAGCAACAAGCATAAGGAAGAAGTCAAGAAGATACTGGAAGATGCCGGTGTAGGCTATATCAAAATCGGTAAGCCGACCGACGAACGTCATATTCTCGTAAGCAAAGACGGCGCTACCTACCAGTTCGGCGTGGACTACATGCGTGATGTCTGGTACTCTTCATCGTATCTGCTGGACCGCAAACAGTCCATGAACGGATGCGCCAAGAAACGTTTCGAGAACTACAAGATGCAGCCGCTGGATTTGGTATTCCGGCCTGAATTCAAGGGTAAGCTTTCGCAATACGGTCTCGACCCGAACCGTCGTACCCCGACCGGTATCCGCGCCGCCATTATCCGCGAAAAGGGAACCAACGGCGAACGCGAAATGGCCTATTCACTCTATCTTGCCGGCTTCGATGTGAAAGACGTCACCATGACCGACCTCATCAGCGGACGTGAAACGCTGGAGGACGTAAACATGGTGGTTTATTGCGGCGGCTTCTCCAACTCCGACGTATTGGGTTCCGCCAAAGGTTGGGCAGGCGCTTTCCTCTTCAACCCAAAAGCCAAAGAGGCGCTCGACAAGTTCTATGCACGCGAAGACACGCTGTCTCTCGGCGTATGCAACGGTTGCCAGCTTATGATGGAATTAGGCCTCATCACTCCCGACCACGAAAAGAAGGGAAAGATGCTGCATAATGATTCCCATAAATTCGAATCGACCTTTATCGGCCTGACTATCCCTACCAACCGCAGCGTAATGTTCGGCTCTTTGAGCGGCAGCAAGCTCGGTATCTGGGTGGCACACGGAGAAGGAAAATTCTCATTGCCTTACGATGAAGACAAGTACAATGTAGTGGCAAAATATACCTACGACGAATATCCGGGCAATCCGAACGGCTCCGACTACTCTGTTGCGGCAATAGCCAGCACCGACGGACGCCACCTGGCCATCATGCCTCACCTGGAACGCTCCATCTTCCCGTGGCAGAACGGCTACTATCCGCAAGACCGCGTTCACAGCGACCAGGTTACCCCATGGATAGAGGCATTTGTCAACGCACGCAAGTGGGTGGAAGAAAAGACTGGAAAATAACCACGTGTAAAACTGTAATGCAATAATGGATAATGTGCCAAAGACTCTGCTTTTGCAGGAGCTTTGGCACATTTCTTATATCTCCACACCGCCTTCCATCCTGCCGCTTTACCACTCTGTATTTCCTTTTTTGCATATCTCAAACATTTTCACTACTTTTGTGTTAATATTAAATCCCCCCAACTTTATCAAACTCAAATACCAAAATCGGCTAATATGAAAAAGCATTTCTTTTTCTTTCTTTTCCTTATATCATCCTTTCTGGCTGCCGCTCAGACATATAACTACATCGGCGTAGAGGATGGTTTGAGCAACAGGCGGGTATATGCGATTCAAAAAGGGCCTAAAGGTTACATGTGGTTCCTCACGCACGACGGTATCGACCGTTATAACGGAAAGGAATTCAAGCACTATAAACTCATGGACGGCGAAGATGAAATCAACTCCATGATGAACCTCAACTGGCTGTATTCGGATTCGCAGGGAAGGCTATGGGAAATAGGCAAGCAAGGACGCGTGTTCTGTTATGAAAGCAAGCACGACCGTTTCCAACTGGTATATAAATTGCCCAAAAGCGAGACGGAAGGCCTGCACACTCCCGTCAGCTATGGATTTATCGATGATAATAATATAATATGGCTCTGCAACCAAAGAAACATTTACCTATATAACAGCCTGACAAAAGCAACCGTTGTCATAAAGAATGAAATCAACGAAAGCATCACCGACATCGAGCAGATAGACGAGACCCACTATTTTATAGGCACGGATGTAGGCGTGCATTATGCCGAACTGAGAAACAATGTGCTTGCGCTAAGCCCTTGCGAGAAACTGGATACGCTAAGACTGCAAATCAACGAGCTGTTCTTTCATAAAGGCAGCCGCAAAATCTTTATCGGAACCTTTCAAAGAGGTATCTATGTATACGATCTGAACCTTCATAAGGCGTTCCACATCAAATCCGGCCTGATAGATGTCAGCATCAACCGTATCTGTACCTTCGGCGAAAAAGACATATTGATAGCGACAGACGGTGCAGGTGTCTACAAGATGGATGTGGACACTTACCGGTCCGAACCGTACATCGTGGCCGACTTCAACCGATATAACGCCATGAACGGCAATACAATCTACGACATATATGTGGATAACGAGCAACGCATCTGGATGGCGAACTATCCTATCGGCATTACCGTACGCAACAACCGGTACAGCGATTACAAATGGATAAAGCATTCCATCGGTAACAAACAGTCCCTCATCAACGATCAGGTAAACGCCGTTATGGAAGACGAAGAGGGCGACCTATGGTATGCCACCAACAACGGCATCAGCCTGTATGAGCATCGTACCCAACAATGGCATTCGTTCTTGAGCGTCTACGATAAGGAGCAGAAGAACCAGAGCCATACATTCATGTCTCTGTGCGAGGTCAGTCCCGGCATTATCTGGGTAGGCGGCTACAGTTCCGGCATCTACCAGATAGATAAGAAAAAGCGTTCTGTCAGCTTTTTCACGCCCGCCTTGTTCGGCGGCGCAACGATTCGTCCCGACAAGTACATCCGTTCCATTACCAAAGACAGAGACGGTTATATCTGGTCGGGGGGATACTACAACCTGAAAAGAATAGACCTGAAACATAAAAACATTGAATCGATACTCGGGCTGGAAGTTATAACGGACATCAAGGAGCGGGACGAAAAATACATGTGGATAGGTACAGCCAACGGCTTATACCTGCTGGAGAAAGCAACCGGCAAATACCGGTACATAACGCTGCCGGTAGAGTCCTCCTATATATACTCCCTGTATCAGGCCCCCAACGGACTGCTGTATATCGGCACAAACAATTCCGGTCTGCTGATTTACGACCCTGCCAGGCAGAACTTTGAACACTATCATAAAGATAACTGCGCACTTATCTCCAACAATATCTATACAATTCTGTCAGACGGAAAAGATGATATTCTCTTAAGCACAGAATACGGACTGAGCGGTTTCTACCTCAAAGAAAAAAGATTCCATAACTGGACCAAAGAGCAGGGACTGCATTCCGACCATTTCAATGCCAACTCCGGAACACTGCGCAAGAACGGGAATGCCATTTTCGGAAGTACCGACGGAGCCATAGAATTTCCAAGAGACATGGTATTGCCCCGCGAGTACAGTTCGCGCATGATATTCAGCGATTTGCGCGTTTTCTACCAAACAGTATACCCCAAAGACGAAGGTTCTCCTTTGGTTTTGGATATCGACGAAACCAAAAGCCTGAAACTGAAATACAGCCAGAATATATTTTCGCTTCAGGTATCGTCCATCAATTATGACTATCCTTCCCTCATCCTGTATTCGTGGAAACTGGAAGGATTCTATGACGGCTGGAGCCGTCCGGGAGAGGAAAATGTCATCCGGTTCACCAATCTGAATCCCGGTCATTACACCCTGCGTGTCCGCGCCATATCCAGTGAAGACCGGCGTATGGTCTTGGAAGAGCGCAGCATAGATATTATTGTCGAGCAACCCATTTGGCTCAGCATATGGGCATTATTACTGTATGCGCTTATCCTTGTTGCAATTGCAAGCATCGCATTGCGCATAATCGTATTGCGCAAGCAACGAAAGATATCCGATGACAAGATCCGTTTCTTTGTCAACACCGCGCATGACATCCGTACTCCGCTGACGCTCATCAAAGCACCGTTGGAAGAACTCTCCGACCGTGAGAAACTAAGCAAGGAAGGAACGGACAACCTCAGCACGGCGCTTCGCAACGTCAACGCCCTGCTACGTCTCACAACCAACCTCATAAACTTTGAACGTGCGGATACCTATTCGAACAATTTCTACGTATCCGAATACGAACTGGGAGCTTATATGACCGACATTGTCAATGTTTTCCGTTCATACGCTTCCGTAAAGCACATCGACCTGACTTACGAAAGCAACTTCCGCTATCTGAATGTCTGGCTGGATAAGGATAAGATGGACTCCATTTTGAAGAATATCATATCCAATGCACTGAAATACACGCCCGAAGGCGGAAGCGTGCATGTCTATGCTTACGAAACGGAAGATACCTGGAACGTGGAAGTCAGTGACACGGGTATCGGCATTCCACTGGACGAGCAGAAAAAGCTGTTCAAGATGCACTTCCGCGGCAGCAATGCCATCAATTCCAAAGTAACCGGCAGCGGCATCGGACTGCTTCTTGTATGGAAACTCGTGCATATGCATAAAGGAAAGCTCAACTTCACCAGCACCGAAGGAAAAGGCTCCTGCATCAAAGTATCTTTCCCTAAAGGCGAGAAACGCTACCGCAAGGCCATACACCGTCCTGCTCCCACCAAAGAGCAGGAACAGAACAATGAACCGGAACAAATCACCTCTCCGGAAAAGGGCACTCCGGACACCCCTGCCTTCAACACGCCCATAGAGGGTTACGAACATGCCCAACAGCAAACTCAGGATGCCGGTAACCGCCAGAAAATACTGATAGTAGAGGATAACGACGAACTGAGGGAATACCTGCGGCGTACGCTGGCGGAGAACTACCATGTACAAGTATGTTCCAACGGAAAATCGGCGCTTTGTATCGTGAAGGAGTATTTCCCCGACCTGATTATCTCGGACATCATGATGCCCGAAATGCGGGGTGATGAACTGTGCCAGAAAGTGAAGAATGACATTGATACCTCGCACATCCCCGTTATCCTGCTTACGGCCCTCAATACGGACAAAAACATCATCGACGGGCTGCAAACCGGAGCGGATGAATACGTCGTGAAACCGTTTAACATCGGAATCCTGCGCGCCACCATTGCCAATCTGCTTGCCAACCGTGCCTTATTGCGCCACAGATACGGCAATCTGGAGCTGAACGATGATACCCACAATACGGAATGCATCAACTGTTCTACGGATTTGGACTGGAAATTCATTGCCAGCATCAAGAAGAATGTAGAGGACAACATGGACAATCCGAGCTTCACGATTGATGTGCTTTGCACCCTGCTCAACATGAGCCGTACCAGTTTCTACAACAAGTTAAAGGCACTGACCGACCAGGCTCCGGGAGATTATGTACGGTTGATACGCCTGAAACGTGCCATGCAACTGCTGAAGGAACAAAAGTACACCATCACCGAAGTTGCCGAAATGACCGGTTTCAGCGATGCCAAATACTTCCGTGAAGTCTTTAAGAAACACTTTAATATCAGTCCGAGCCAATATGCAAAAGAAGAAGGAAATATTGGAGAGGGCAAACAATAAACCGAATTACAGCATTACACATGATATGACGAATATATATACCGAAGCATTTTCCATTTTCTTTAAAATCGGTGCATTCACCATTGGCGGCGGCTATGCCATGGTTCCATTGATTGAGGACGAAATCGTAACGAAACGCCGGTGGATAGCCAAAGAGGATTTTATAGACCTGCTTGCCATCGCCCAGTCGGCACCGGGCATCCTTGCGGTCAACATATCCATATTCATAGGCTACCGCCTGCGTGGAATACGGGGAAGCATCGTTACCGCCCTGGGAACGATACTGCCTTCTTTCCTCATTATCCTTGCCATAGCCTTGTTTTTCCATAACTTCAAAGACAATGTCTACGTAGAGCGTATCTTCAAGGGTATCCGTCCGGCAGTTGTAGCACTGATAGCCGCTCCGACTTTCAGTATGGCCAAATCCGCCAAAATCAACCGCTACACGATATGGATTCCTATTGTCTCGGCTCTGCTTATCTGGTTATTGGGCTTCTCCCCCATCTGGATTATCATTGCTGCCGGTATAGGCGGATACCTGTTCGGAAGGCTGCGCTTCCCGAAAACCAACAGTTAAAAATTAAACAAAACCACCCCACTTATCGCTAATCACTAACCACTAACCACTAATCACTACATCATGCTTTTCCTCCATCTATTCTACACATTCTTTAAAATCGGCCTGTTCGGTTTTGGCGGCGGATACGCCATGCTGTCCATGATACAAGGTGAGGTAGTCACCCGTTACGGCTGGCTCACACCGCAGGAGTTTACCGACATCGTAGCAATCAGCCAGATGACTCCCGGCCCTATCGGCATCAATTCGGCAACCTATGTAGGCTATTCCACGATAGCCGAACAATACGGCACGAGCATGGGAGTGCTTGGGTCTTGCGTAGCCACTTTTGCCGTAGTGCTGCCTTCGTTCATCCTGATGCTCACTATCAGCAAATTCTTTCTGAAATATCAGAAGCACCCGGCAGTAGAAGCCGTATTCAGCGGACTTCGCCCGGCGGTAGTAGGACTGCTGGCATCGGCTGCGCTGGTGCTGATGAACACGGAGAACTTCAGTTCGCCCCAGGAAGATATGTACTCTTTCATCATCAGTATCATCATCTTCCTTGCAGCTTTCATCGGAACAAGAAAATATAAGGTCAACCCCATACTGATGATTATAGTATGCGGAATAGCAGGGCTGATACTTTATTGACAGTTGATTCCTACAGCTTCACTTTCTTGCTTACAGACTTGGATTCGTTGTGCAGGCGGTCGAGCGCCGTAACCACATAACGGTACTTCGTCTTGCCATCCTCATAAGGCAACTTATAGAAAGTATTGCGCGTAACAGCCACAATGTGCGAAGGGTCGTCAATATCCACCTTCTCTTTCGAACCGAAGCGGTAGACAACATACTGTACCGGACGGTTCATTTCATCCTTGAACTTCGGAGCAGTCCAGAAAAGGATGTAACCGTCGGCAGTCCACACCGGTTTTACCTTGCGTACCTTATCCGGAGCTTCATTGTCCATAAAGTCAAATACGGGCGGCAAAGCCGGATATTTATGATACTCGGCAACCAGCGCATCGCGGTATTTGCCGGCATTCTCCACTACTGCGCTGGCAGGCCATTGGCAACTGCCGCCGATTGTCTGATATGCCCGCTGCAAAGCCATCTTGCGGGGAAGCTGATTGACAGACGGATTCTTCGGGTCGGCATTCTGTACCGTATTCATTACAGACTGGCCGATAAACAAAGGACGGTTCTCCGTATGCTTTGCCCACCACTTCACCAAAGTTTCATAGTCGGCAGCCGGATGTCCTATCTGCCAATACACTTGCGGTATGTTATAATCAATCCAACCTTTGCGTGCCCACAGAAGTACGTCGGCATACAAATCATCATAATTCTGCAAACCGTTTGTAGCACTGCCCAGCGGATCGCTGCTCTGATTGCGGTAGATACCGAAAGGACTCACGCCGAACTTCACCCAGGGTTTCAGTCCGCGGACCGTCTCATGTATTTTCTGAATGAGAATATTCACATTACTGCGGCGCCAGTCCGCCTTATTGCTGAAACCGCCGCCATAGCGTGCAAAGCTGGCATCATCCGGGAAATCCTTTCCCTTGATAGGATAGGGATAGAAATAATCGTCCATATGGATAGCGTCCACGTCGTAACGGCCGACGATATCACGCACTACCCGGCAGATAAACTGACGGCTTTCCGGCAATCCCGGGTCGAAAAGGATTTGTTTATTATAAGTGACAAACCATTCGGGATGTTTATGATAGATGTGGGAATCGGCGAAACGGGTGTTTCCCGCCGTGCTCGCCCGGTAAGGATTCAACCAAGCGTGAAACTCCATGTTCCGTTTATGGCATTCTTGGATTAGGAAGGCCATCGGGTCGAACTCACCTGCCGGGGCTACGCCCTGCTCTCCGGTGAAGAAGCGACTCCACGGCTCGATATCGGATTTATAGAAAGCGTCCGCCTCGGGGCGCACCTGAAAGATGATGGCGTTGATGCCGCATGCTTGCAGGTAATTAAGCTTACGGATGAAGTCTTTTTTCATCCGGGCGGGAGTCATATCCTTGTATTCGCCTTGAAAAGCGGTCTGTATCCATGCTCCCCTAAACTCTCGCTTGGCCTCCTTGCCCGTACTCGTAGCCGGACGAGGCTTCTCGCGAACCGTAGAACATGAGGTTATCGCACAAAAGAGAATCGCTACTAAGAAGCGAAAATATTTAATATACATGGGTGCCTTGCTGTGTTTGTCTATGAAATTTTCAACAAATGTAGAAGATTCCCTGTAAATATGAAATATTTCACCCTTGTTATTTTATTTACTTGGCAGTAGAGACGAGGCACACCCTGTCTAACTGTGTGAATTAGTTCGATGAAGATAGGGCAGAATCGGTTAGTTTTGGCTATCTTTGCGTTAAAGAAAAAGATAAAGATAATATGTCTGAGAGCAATTCGATTTTCATCAAGGGGGCACGTGTCAACAACTTGAAAAATATAGATGTAGAGATTCCGAGGGACAAGCTGGTGGTGATAACCGGGCTGTCGGGGAGTGGAAAATCATCGTTGGCGTTCGATACCCTTTATGCGGAGGGACAGCGCCGGTATGTAGAGAGTTTATCCGCTTACGCCCGCCAGTTCTTGGGAAGGATGAGTAAGCCGGAATGCGACTATATTAAGGGAATACCGCCCGCTATCGCTATCGAGCAGAAGGTGAATACCCGTAATCCGCGTTCCACGGTCGGTACGTCTACCGAGATTTATGAATATTTACGCTTGCTGTACGCTCGTATCGGGAAGACGATATCGCCGGTTTCCGGTATCGAGGTGAAGAAACATCAGGTGAGCGATATCGTGAAAGAAGTTTTGGGTTATCCCGCCGGGACTCGTTTTGCCGTATACGCCCCTGTCGTCCTGCCGGATGGGCGCAGTATCAAGGAACAATTGGAAATCCTGCAAAAAGAAGGTTACACCCGTTTGTCTATCAATGAGACCGTTTACCGTATCGGTGAAGTATTGGCGGATGACGCATTGCTTTCCTACCCGGTGATCGAACTGTTGATAGACCGTCTGGTCGTATCGGATGACAAGACATTGAAAAGCCGTCTTGCTGATTCTGCCGAAACGGCATTTTTTGAAGGGCACGATACCTGTATCATCCGTATCTACACATCCGAAGGAACGGTTGTAAAAGAATATTCCAAGAAATTCGAGGCCGATGGTATGGTGTTCGAGGAACCGACCGATATGATGTTCAGTTTTAATAACCCGTTAGGCGCCTGCCCGACTTGCGAAGGTTTCGGGAAGGTGCTCGGTATCGATGAAAATCTGGTCGTGCCGGATAAAAGCTTGTCTGTTTTCCAGGGAGCGGTAGTCTGCTGGAAAGGCGATGTGATGGGAGAATGGCTGAAAGAGTTTATAGTGAAGAGCGAGAAATATAACTTCCCGATCCATCGTCCTTATTACGATCTGACGCAAAAGGAGAAAGACTTGCTTTGGCACGGTGCCCGCGGACTGCACGGCATCGATGACTTTTTTAAATTTGTGGAAGAGAACCTGTATAAGATACAGTACCGTGTGATGTTAGCGCGTTATCGTGGAAAGACCGTTTGCCCGACTTGCAAAGGGTCCCGTCTGCGTCCCGAAGCCCTTTATGTAAAGGTAGGGGGAAAGGATATTGCGGAACTGGTTACCCTTCCGATCACGGAAGCAAAAGCCTTTTTCGATCACCTTCAACTTGACGAGAACGAGGCATCCATTGCCAAACGTTTGCTGACGGAGATCGCTAACCGCCTGCAATTCCTGTTGGATGTGGGGTTGGGTTATCTGACGCTTGACCGCCTGTCTTCCTCTCTTTCCGGAGGAGAAAGTCAGCGTATCAATTTGGCGACCTCTTTGGGGAGTAGCTTGGTCGGGTCTCTTTATATATTGGACGAGCCGAGTATCGGGCTCCATTCTCGTGATACCGATTTGCTGATCAAGGTGCTCCGGCAATTGCAAGCATTAGGTAATACGGTTGTTGTGGTGGAGCATGACGAAGAGATTATCCGTGCGGCCGATTACATTATCGACATCGGTCCGAAGGCCGGTCGCCTGGGTGGGGAAGTGGTCTATCAGGGTGATGTGGACGATTTGAAAACCAGTAGCAACAGCTATACCGTCCGGTATCTGACGGGAGAGGACCAGATAGAAGTGCCCCTTTATCGTCGTCCCTGGAATAATTATATCGAGGTGAAAGGTGCCCGTAAAAACAATTTGAAAGGGATTGATGTGAAGTTCCCTTTGAATGTGATGACAGTCGTAACAGGTGTCAGCGGTTCGGGTAAAAGTTCGCTCGTGCGTGATATTTTCTACGAAGGTGTCAAGCATTATTTAGACGAGGCTGCCCGCTTGATGGTTGACTGTTCCGGCTTGGAAGGCGATATGCACATGATCAAAAGTATCGAGTTTGTCGACCAGAACTCCATCGGAAAGAGTTCCCGTTCCAACCCGGTGACCTATATCGGGGCCTATGATGAGATCCGTAAACTTTACGGTGAGCAGCCTTTGGCTAAGCAGATGGGCTATTCGGCTGCCTATTTCTCCTTTAATAAGGAAGGCGGGCGATGTGAAGAATGTAAAGGAGAAGGCAGGATCACGGTCGAGATGCAGTTCATGGCCGATATCACCCTCGAATGCGAAACCTGCCACGGCAAGCGCTTCAAACAGGATGTGCTCGATGTCGAATATCACGGTGCGAGTATCTATGATATGCTGGAAATGACCGTGAACCAGGCGATTGAGTTCTTTGGACAATATCCGGGATCACAGGAAAAGAAGATTGTCAAAAAGTTGAAACCCCTCCAGGATGTTGGGTTGGGGTATATTAAACTCGGACAGACTTCATCCACTTTGTCCGGTGGTGAAAATCAGCGTGTGAAACTTGCTTACTATTTGGGTCAAGAGAAGCAGGAACCGACACTTTTCGTCTTTGACGAGCCGACGACTGGCCTGCATTTCCATGATATCAAGACGTTGCTAAAGGCTTTCAATGCCCTGATCGATAAAGGTCATACGGTTGTCATTATCGAACATAACATGGATGTGATCAAATGTGCCGACTATCTGGTAGATCTCGGCCCCGAAGGTGGGAATGCCGGAGGAAATCTGGTTTGCACCGGAACGCCGGAGGAGGTGGCCATGTGCGAGGCATCTTATACGGGAAAATATTTAAAGGATAAACTCTGATAAAATGGAGAGGCGCGTTAGTAAAACACGTCTGTCACGATAATTCGAGGAAGGTGTACCAATTTGATATCACTGGACGCAGATGACGCAGAATACACAGATAGACGTAGGTTTATTTTGCTGATAATTAATAATATCTGCGTTGATCTGCGCTCGTCTTCGTTGTTTGTGTCCCATGAATACCGATATTTGACACACCTTTCTCAAACTATGTCTGAATTAGTGAGCAGGATTTTGTTTCGACTATTTTATTTTTTGCTCTTTTCCTGCTCTGCAACCTGATGAACGCGGTCGGCAACATATTCTACTTTGTCCAAGCCTGCGTCTTTCAGGTTCATCGCTTCTTCTTTTGCCTTTGAAGCGAGGTGGTGGAGGTTTGCGTGGAGGCAACGGAATTTTCCATCATCTTCCATTTTGCGGAGTACATAACCTGTGACAACTCCGACTACCATACCGATTAATAAATCTTTCATACCATTACGTTTTTAAATGATTACTACTTTAGTTTTGTTTATTCAAAACAAGAGGTAAATCCGTATTGTTTCGGTTTTTAAAGTATTTATAGGTATTGCGGGAAAATATACGGCAACCCGTTTCTTTCCGCTGAAAGAGGATTGCCGTATAAAAGTTAGGAATAAGGTCTTGGTGATTTCTTCACGTCTTCAAAATAAGTAATATAAGTGTGTGTTTCTCTTTTTTACAGACAAAGGTAGAAGGGGGATGTTACAAAATTGTTACAGTGGGTGTACAGTCTCGTTAAAATGTTTTACTAAAATAAAGGACTGCTATTGCAGGGTCATTGAAATACTGTATTTTTGTGGGTATAACAATCAAATAAATCAAGACAATATGGCTCAGTACAAACGTATCCTGTTGAAATTAAGCGGAGAATCGCTTATGGGAGGTAAACAATATGGTATAGACGAAGTTCGTCTGAACGAATATGCGACGCAGATCAAGGAAATTGCCGAAATGGGTGTCCAGATTGGAATTGTGATTGGTGGCGGCAACATCTTTCGCGGCCTGAGCGGGGCTTCCAAAGGCTTCGACCGTGTGAAAGGCGACCAGATGGGGATGCTGGCAACGGTCATCAACAGTCTGGCCTTGAGTTCTGCCCTCGTCGCTCAGGGCGTGAAAGCCAAAGTGCTGACTGCTATCCGTATGGAACCGATCGGCGAGTTTTATAACAAATGGCGTGCGATCGAATTGCTTGAACAGGGCCATGTTGTGATTATGTCGGGCGGTACTGGCAATCCGTTTTTTACGACTGACACAGGTTCTTCCCTGCGTGGTATCGAGATCGAAGCGGATGTGATGCTGAAAGGAACCCGTGTAGATGGTATCTATACTGCCGATCCGGAAAAGGATCCGACTGCTACCAAGTTCTCGGACATCACCTACGACGAAATCTATACGCGCGGCCTCAAGGTGATGGACCTGACAGCCACCACGATGTGTAAGGAAAACAATCTTCCGATCATCGTCTTCGACATGGACACCAACGGTAATCTGAAAAAGGTGATGAGCGGTGAAAACATCGGAACGCTGGTGCATAATTAATGCTGAAATGAATAACAAACGTATAGGGGTGCTTGCGAGTGCCCTGGTGGGTTGTATCTTCACCTTGAGTGCGCAAGACCTGACAATGAAAATAACGAAGAGATACCTCAATCTGCCGGTTTCGCATCAGGTAGACCGGGCTCTGATGACATTTGATGTGGGAGGGCGGCAAGAGCGGGTGTTTGAGATTCGTTTGGCCTCGGGAAAACCGGACTATTGGGTGTTTTGCGATATGTCTGCCTTGAAGAACAAAGAGATAAAAATATCTTATACTGGGAATAAAACAGGTATAAACAAGATTTATCAAGCAGATGAAATAACCGGGCAAGATAGCTTGTATAAAGAAACCAACCGTCCGCAAATCCACTATACTCAACGTAGAGGATGGAACAACGATCCTAATGGATTGCTGTATTATGACGGTGAATATCACTTGTTCTACCAACATAATCCGTATGAACGCGGCTGGGGGAATATGCATTGGGGGCATGCAGTAAGCAATGATTTGATACATTGGGAAGAGCTACCGATCGCCCTGTATCCCGACGAACACGGTACGGTGTTTTCCGGTTCGGCAGTGATCGACTATGACAATACTTCCGGCTTCGGAAAGAATGGTATTCCGGCGATGGTGGCTATTTATACAGCTGACAACCCGGAAAAGCAGGTGCAATGTATAGCCTATAGCCTGGATAAAGGACGCACTTGGACAAAATATAAGGGCAATCCGGTGATCGATTCTAAGGCCAAATGGAACAGTAAGGATACTCGCGATCCGAAAGTCTTTTGGCATAAACCATCAGGTAAATGGGTCATGGTGCTGAATGAGCGCGATGGACATTCCATATACAACTCTGACAGCTTGAAAGACTGGACGTTTGAAAGCCATATTACCGGTTTTTGGGAGTGCCCTGAATTGTTCGAACTCCCTGTCGATGGGAATAAGGACAATACTAAATGGGTGATGTATGGTGCTTCCGGGACTTATATGTTGGGTGTGTTTGACGGAAAGAAATTTACACCTGAATCCGGCAAATATTACTATTCGACCGGTTCTATCTATGCTGCCCAGACGTTTACGAATATACCTGAGTCGGATGGCCGTCGTATTCAGATCGGTTGGGGGCGTATCTCTCATCCGGGAATGCCTTTTAACGGGATGATGTTATTCCCGACGGAGTTGTCTTTGAGAACGACGAAAGACGGCATTCGCCTGTTTAGTAAACCGATCGACGAACTTGACCGCTTGCAGACCTCAGTCGGAAAGTGGAGAGCGCTGACGGCAGATAAAGCTGATGAACTGCTTCGGCAGTATAAGGATGCAAGTACATTGCGTATCCGTACAACCCTCAAATTGTCTCATGCCACGAATGCCGGCCTGAACCTGTTCGGGCAGTCATTACTGGATTACGATATGAATTACAATCGGATCAATGGTGTGTTTTATTCGCCCGAGGACATGACAAGCATGGAAATCGCGGCCGATATTATCTTGGATAAAACTTCTATTGAAGTTTATATTGATGATGGGGCTTATTCTTATTCGATGGAGCGTCGGCCGGACTTGAAAAACAGGGAAGGATTCCATTTTTTTGGAAATAATATCGAAGTAAAAGAAATGGAAGTATACACGTTCCGATCCATCTGGGAGTAATTTAGAAAATATAAAATAAGTAAATTAATGAAAGATAGTAAACCTGTTGTTGTCGGTATAGGCGAACTCCTTTGGGATGTGTTGCCAACGGGGAAGCGTGCCGGAGGCGCTCCGATCAATTTTGTATACCATGCTACCCAATTGGGGGCCGAAGGATATGCGGTCAGCGCGGTCGGGAATGACGTGTTTGGGACGGAGATCGTCCAGGAGTTGGATAAGAACGGTATCTGCCATTTGCTGGGGACAGTCGAATATCCTACCGGAAGCGTGATGGTGGAGTTGAAAGACGGTATCCCGACCTATACGATTATAGAAGGTGTTGCCTGGGATCATATACCTTTGACTCAGGAAGCCGTCGATCTGGTGAAAGAAGCGGATGCCATCTGCTTCGGTACGTTGGCGCAGCGTTCGCCCGAATCGCGTGCGACGATTCATGCGTTACTTTCCTATGCCCGTAAAGAGGCGCTTCGGTTTTTCGATGTCAATATCCGCCAGTCTTACTACTCGAAGGAGTTGATCGCCAGTCTGCTGGAAGAGGCGAATGTATTTAAGATCAATGACGAGGAACTCGACCTGATACGTGAAATGTTCTCCCTTTCGGAGGATGAAGATACAGCTTGCCGCCAATTGGTTGAGCGTTACAGCCTGCGCTATATGATTTTGACTGCCGGCAGTCGCTACAGTTCTGTCTATACGGTTGCCGACAAGTCGACGATTCTTACTCCCAAAGTCGAGGTGGCTGATACGGTCGGGGCGGGAGATTCTTTCTCTGGAGCATTCGTTTATTCTATATTAGCCGGTAAATCCTTGCGCGAAGCCCATCAAACAGCTGTCGGGACAGCAGCTTTTGTTTGTACGAAAGAGGGTGCATGGCCTGCTTATCCTATATAAAGACTGATTATGAAAGAGAAAAGCTTGTATATAAGGCTGATCCCAGTGATGTTAGTTTTCTTCACGATGGGATTTGTGGATTTGGTAGGAATTGCCTCCAACTATGTGAAGTTGGATTTAGGATTGACGGATTCCGAAGCGAATATCTTTCCTTCTTTAGTGTTCTTCTGGTTTCTGATCTTTTCCGTCCCGACGGGAATGTTGATGAATAAGATCGGACGGAAAAAGACGGTCATGCTGAGCCTGGTTGTTACCTTCGTGTCGTTGCTGATCCCATGTTTCGGCGATGGCTATATGGTGATGTTGGTCTCTTTTTCTTTATTAGGGATTGGGAATGCTTTGATGCAGACCTCTCTGAACCCGCTTCTCTCTAATATTATTACTGAAGATAAGTTGGCGAGTAGTTTGACTTTCGGGCAGTTTGTCAAGGCGATCGCTTCTTTTCTGGCGCCCTATATCGCCATGTGGGGAGCGACTGCGGCGATCCCTTCGCTGGGATTGGGCTGGCGTGTACTGTTTCCGATCTATATGGTGATAGCAATTGTGGCGATTTTACTGTTGGGGGCGACTTCTATCAAGGAAGAGGCACCTGAAGGCAAACCTTCCACATTTGCCGAATGCATTGCCTTATTGGGTAACCCGTTTATCCTGTTGATGTTTGTCGGTATCATGTGTCATGTCGGCATAGATGTCGGCACGAATACTACCGCCCCGAAGATCCTAATGGAACGGTTGGGGATGGACATACATGCGGCAGCGTTTGCAACGAGCCTCTATTTTATCTTCCGTACGGTCGGTTGCCTGACTGGTTCGTTGATCCTGGCCCATTGGACACCGAAGAAATTTTTTGTTGTCAGTGTCGTGTTGATGGTAGCTTCGATGGCGGGTTTCTTTTTGTTCGACAGCAAGGCTCTGCTATATGTCAGCATCGCTTTGGTCGGATATGGCAATTCGAACGTCTTCTCCATCCTTTTCTCTCAGGCTTTATTGTCGATGCCCCAACGGCAGAACGAAGTATCCGGCTTGATGATTATGGGACTTTTCGGTGGAACGGTTTTTCCGCTCTTGATGGGCTTTGCTTCTGATGCTCTTCATTCGCAGACAGGCGCCTTGCTGGTTTTGGCAGTTGGAGTGTTTTACCTGCTTTTCCTTTTTACAAAGCTGAAGTAGTCCCAGCGGTTCGGGAATAACATATTTCCATAAACAGTTTGCCAAAAAGAAAAACTTTACTATTTTTGTTTGCCTAACAAACAAAGAAAACAAAAATATACAATCACTTATGGCAGATATAAAACAGTATGTAAAGGCGGCAGAAGAGAAGATGACCTTTGCGATCGAATATTTGGATGAACAGTTGTCTCATATTCGTGCCGGTAAGGCGAATCCGAAAATCTTGGATTGCGTGAGAGTAATGTATTACGGTGCTCCTGTTCCTTTGACAAATGTGGCTACCGTAACTGTTCCGGATGCGAGAACGATCATGATTACTCCTTGGGAGAAGAAGATTATCAAGGATATTGAAAAAGGGATCATGGATTCCGAAGTCGGTATCACTCCTGAAAACAATGGTGAAGTGATTCGTTTGGGTATTCCTCCTCTGACGGAAGAACGTCGTCGTCTGTTGGCTAAACAATCTAAGCAGGAAGCGGAAACTGCTAAAATCAGTATTCGTAACGCTCGCCGTGATGCAATTGAGCAATTGAAGAAGAGCATTAAGACTGACGGAACTCCTGAGGATGTCGAGAAAGATGCAGAAGCAGAAGTTCAGAAGGTTCATGACAAGTATATCAAGAAAGTAGATGAACTCTACGCTGCAAAAGAAAAAGAAATAATGACGGTATAACGAGTTGAGAGTTGAAAGTGGCGGAATAGATCCTTCCTTTCCTCCTTATCTTTCAACTTTCAATTTTCAACTTTCAATTAACATGAGGGGATTGGTTATTAAGAATACGGGTAGCTGGTATACCGTACGCACCGATGATGGTCGCGATATAGAAAGTAAGATCAAAGGAAATTTCCGCCTGAAAGATATCCGTACCACCAATCCTGTTGCGGTCGGAGACCGGGTCGATATTGATATCAATACCGAAGGGACCGCCTTTATCACCAAGATCGAAGACCGGAAGAATTACATCATCCGCCGCGCTTCCAATCTTTCCAAGCAGTCGCATATTATCGCCGCGAACGTAGACCAGGCGATGCTGATCGTGACAGTCAACTATCCGATTACCACTACCGTTTTTATCGACCGTTTTCTTGCTACAGCCGAGGCTTATCGTGTGCCGGTGAAGTTAGTCTTCAACAAAATAGATCGCTATCATGGCGGTGACCGGGAATTATTGGACGATTTGGTCACTCTGTATACGACGATCGGCTATCCTTGCTCTATGCTTTGTGCCCGTACCGAAGAGGGCTTGGATGTGTTGAGAGAAGACCTTAAAGGGAGAATCACTTTATTGTCGGGTCATTCAGGTGTGGGGAAATCAACTATTATCAATAAACTGATCCCAGGTGTCAATCTCCGTACCGGCGATATCTCCGAATACCATAACAAGGGAATGCATACTACCACCTTCTCTGAGATGATTCCTTTGTCGGATGGCGGTTACCTGATTGACACTCCAGGTATCAAAGGTTTTGGCACGATCGAAATGGAAGGTGCGGAAATCGCTCATTACTTCCCTGAAATATTCAAATTCTCCGCTGATTGCAAATTCAATAACTGCTCTCACCGCCATGAGCCGGGCTGTGCCGTCTTGCGTGCCGTAGAAGAACATTATATCAGCGAATCGCGATATAAAAGCTACCTGAGTATTCTTGATGATAAACAGGAGAGCAAGTATAGGGAAGAATATTAGACTGCCGGCAAGCTCATCCCTGTGATCTTGCGGTATAAATCCAATGCATATACATCTGTCATGCCGGAGATATAATCGAGGACGCACTGTACTTTGCCGTAGACGGTCGGTGCGTTTGTGTCGTACTGTTCCGGGATGCGTTGCAACAGGAGCTTACTGTAGGCATGATCCTGGTTCATGACAGCTTCTGTCAGCGTGTCGATCAAATGACTGAAGATATGGTAACCTGCTAGTTCAATGTCTAAAACTTCTTTGGCGCGGTATATCTTTTTGTAAGCGGTTTTTGAGCAGGTGTCGTATGCGGCTTTTGCCTGATCGCAAATGTTATCGATAAGCGGAGTGTTGTATGTTCCGCTGAGGATATCCTCTTCGTTTTCGAGGAAGATGCGGGAACATTCGTCAACCAAGAGGCCGATGATACAGGAACGTAAGTAGGCGATCTGTTCGTTGGTATCGTCTACCATCTTCATGACACGGACAATATGGTCGAGGCGTTCCCCTTCGAAAAAATTGAGGAGCAACCGGATGGCTTCTTCCGTTGTTAGGATATGCAGTTTGTAGGCATCCTCGATATCCATGATCTGGTAGCAGATATCGTCAGCTGCTTCCACCAAATAAACAAGCGGATAGCGGACGAACCTATTTGCGTCTTCCGGGTTCCGGCTAATGCCTAATTCGTTGGCAATGCGCAGGTAAGCCTCCTCTTCCGACTGGAAGAAACCGAATTTTCCTTTCTTCCCTGCGTAAACGGAAGAATACGGATATTTGATGATGGAGGCAAGCGTGCTGTATGTCAGGGCAAAGCCCCCTTTGCGGCGCCCGATGAACTGGTGGGTGAGCAGACGCATGGCGTTCGCATTCCCTTCGAAATGAAGAAAGTCTTCATAGCGCCCTCCTTCGTTGAGAATCTTTTCCTGTAACTTTTTTCCGTTACCTTCAGCAAAGTAAGCGGAGATCGCCCGTTCTCCTGAATGTCCGAATGGCGGGTTGCCCATGTCGTGGGCAAGACAGGCGGCTGAGACGATGGAACCTATTTCCGGGAAATTGACGCTTCCGTCGGGATATTTCAGCATCAGGCCTTTGGCGACATTGTTGCCTAATGAGCGTCCTACACAGGAGACCTCTAAGCTATGTGTCAAACGGTTGTGCACGAATATACTGCCCGGTAGGGGGAATACCTGAGTCTTGTTCTGTAAACGGCGGAAAGGGGAGGAAAAGATCAGGCGGTCGTAGTCTCGCTGAAAATCGGTGCGTTCATGTTTGCGTTCGTGATATTCTTCCATTCCGAAACGTTTGCCGGAGAGTAATTGATTCCAGTTCATCTTGTCTTGTTTGCTTAATAGATTAATTCTCCTTTTCCTTGGCGGATGATTTCAAAGTCGTCTGTTGTGCAGTTGATGACGGTCGAGGCTTCCGTACCTCCGTAACCGCCGTCGATGACGATGTCCACTAGGTTTTCATACTTCTCCTCGATCAGTTCGGGGTCGGTACTGTATTCGATGATCTCGTCTTTGTCATGCAAAGACATGGTCAAAATCGGATTTCCGAGTTCCCGTACAAGTGTACGGATGATATTATTGTCCGGCACGCGGATCCCTACCTCTTTTCTGTTCTTGTAGATTTTTGGTAGCTCACTGCTGGTCGGCAAGATGAAGGTAAAGGCGCCCGGTAGGTTTTTCTTCATCAACTTGAAAGCAGCGTTGCTCACTTTGGCGTATTCGCTCAGATTGGAAAGATCATAACAGATAATGGACAGGTTACTTTTCTGCGGGTTGACGCCTTTCAGCTGGCAGATCTTTTCGACTGCACGCACATTCAACGCGTCACAACCGATGGCATAAACGGTGTCGGTCGGGTAAATCACGAGGCCACCGTCGCGCATGATATTGACCACCTTGTCTATCTCCCTGAGATTGGGGTTTTCGGGGTATATTTTTACGAGCATAGCGTTATGAGTTGAAAATTGAAAGTTGAAAGCTGAAAGTTTGAGAAAACACGAAGTAAACTTTCCACTTTCACCTTTCCGCTTTCACCTGATTTACGGCTTAACCGTAAATGATGTGTCCGTTTTCGTCGGTATATTCTTCCAGACCTTTGCTGTACTGGTTCATGGCACGAAGGCTCATACCCATGCTTGAGAAGCCACCGTCGTGGTAGAGGTTCTGCATTGTGACTTTGCGGGTGAGGTCGGAGAACATCATAACGCAATAGTCTGCACATTCGTCGGCTGTGGCATTGCCCAGCGGGCTCATCTTTTCGGCGAAATCCATCAAATGATCCATGCCTTTCACGCCACTACCGGCTGTAGTCAATGTCGGTGACTGGGAAATGGTATTGATACGCACGTTCTTTTCACGGCCATAGATGTAGCCGAAACTGCGGGCAATGGATTCCAGTAGGCTCTTGGCATCTGCCATGTCGTTATATCCGAAGAATGTACGTTGTGCTGCCACATATGAGAGGGCGATCACTGAACCGTATTCGGCAATGGCATCCTGCTTTTTGGCAACCTGCAACATCTTGTGAAAAGAGATTGCGGAGATATCCAGTGTCTTTTCCAACATGCTGTAGTCCAAATCATCGTAAGTACGCTTCTTGCGCACGTTCGGGCTCATGCCGATGGAATGTAAAACGAAATCTATCTTACCCCCTAATATTTCTACTGATTTAGAGAAAACCGTTTCCAAATCTTCCACGCTCGTAGCATCCGCCGGAATAACTTCGGCGTGCAACTTCTCAGCCAGAGCATCCACCTGTCCCATACGAACGGCGATCGGTGTATTGCTCAGTGTGATCGTTGCTCCTTCTTCTACGGCTTTTTCAGCCACCTTCCAGGCGATGGACATGTCATTCAGCGCACCGAATATAATGCCTCGCTTGCCTTTCAATAAATTATGACTCATACCTTTTATTTTAATATGTTACGGCACAAAGATAGTAAAAATGTGCAAGATACGCAATCGCTTACATGAAACCCCTTCAAGTCTGGGACAGGATAGGGCCCCCGGATATTTATTCCCTGTAGTACACTCTTTTTACCCTCGGCGAGATAGAGGTAAGTATCTCGTATGGGATGGTCTTTAGTTTGTCCGAAAGTTCGCTGACAGGGAGTTCTTCGCCGAAAATGATGACGGAGTCTCCTTCGTGTGCGTCGGTATCGGTGACATCGATCATGCAGGCATCCATACAGATATTGCCAATGATCGGGCAACGGTGGCCATTAATCACGACCTCGCCACCACCATTGCTGAAATGACGGTCCAAGCCGTCGGCATAACCGATCGGGATAATCGCGATGCGGGAATCGCGCTTTACATAGCTCATCCGGCTGTAGCCGATGGAATCGCCTGCCGGAACGTTTTGTATCTGCAAGATAGTCGTCTTCAGCGTGCTGATGTTACGCAACCCTTTCTGACCGGAGGCACTGACTCCATACAGGCCGATGCCGAGACGTACCATATCCATCTGATAATCGGTGAACCGTTCTATTCCGGCCGAGTTCAGGATATGCTTGATCACCTTGTATTCCAACCCGGCTTCCAGTTCTGCTGCCACGCGGGTGAACGTATCCAGTTGCTTTTTTGTGAAATCGTCGAAGATATAGGAGTCGCTGCCTACGAGATGTGAGAATACGGAGCGAGCTACTATGCCGCTCTGTTCTTTCAGGCGACGGCAAACCTCCGGTACATCTTCCGGCTGGAAGCCTAAACGGTGCATTCCCGTGTCGATCTTGATATGGATCGGATAAGAGGTGATGCCCCTGCGTTCCGTCTCTTTTATCATTGCGTCGAGCAGACGGAAACTGTACACTTCCGGCTCCAGCTGGTTTTCAAACAAGACATTGAAGCTGCTGAATTCCGGATTCATGACGATAAGCGGGATCGAGATGCCCTCCTTGCGCAGTTCTTCTCCTTCGTCGGCAACGGCAACAGCCAGGTAGTCGCAACGATGTTCTTGCAGTGTCTTTGCCAGTTCATAGGAACCGGCTCCGTATCCGAAAGCCTTGACCATGCAGACCATTTTAGTTTCTGGCTTCAGCTTTGAGCGGTAATAGTTGAAGTTATGGACAACGGCATCCAGGTTCACTTCCAAGATCGTCTCATGCACTTTCTTTTCCAGCAGCTCGGATATACGTTCGAAATGAAATTGGCGGGAGCCTTTTATCAGGATCAATTCGTCTTTGAACTTTTTGAAAGACGGAGACTTGATGAATTCATCCGTTGTCAGGTAAAATTCTTTTTCGATATCGAAAGCACCTCCGTACTCTTTCAAGTCACGGCCGATACCGATAATGCGATCGATCTTCTTTCTGCGCACCAAGTCCGCAACTTTCTTATAAAGAGACTTCGGCAACGTTCCCGATTGCAGGATGTCTGAAAGGATTAGTGTGCATTTTAAATTCTTCTCTACGCGGCGGCTCTGTTGGAAGTCGAGGGCGATATCCAAAGAATTGATATCCGAATTATAGGTGTCGTTTATCAATAGGCAGTTGTTGATACCCTGCTTTACGTCCAAGCGCATGGCAACCGGTTCGAGGCGCTTGAATTTTTCGATATCGTTTACGCTTGTCGGTTTCAGATACAACATCACGGCCATACAGTGGATGGCGTTTTCGATAGAAGCGTCGTCCGTAAAAGGAATCGTGTATGTCCGGTCGAAACCTAAAAGCGTGCAGCGGATAATGGTTTCGGAATCCAGTTTCTTGATCGATTCGATATACAAAGGGGCTTCCGAGTCTGTCCGACTCCAAGTGATTGCTTTGTGGGACAGGCAGGCCGACTCGATGCAGTTGGCGATAAAAGCATCGTCGCCATCATAGATGATTGCTTCGCAGTCGTTGAACAACGTCAGCTTTTCTAGACATTTCTGCGTGGAAGAGATAAAGTTCTCCTGATGCGCTTCCCCTATGTTTGTGATTACGCCGATGGTTGGTGCGATGATCGGTTGAAGGCGTTCCATTTCGTCCGGCTGGGAAATGCCTGCTTCGAAGATGCCTAATGTATTTTTGTCGCTCATCTGCCATACCGACAGCGGAACCCCCAATTGCGAGTTGTAGCTCCGGGGGGAGCGGACGATGTTGAACTCGTTGTGCAATAATTGATAAAGAAACTCTTTTACAATCGTTTTCCCGTTGCTTCCCGTAATGCCGATTACCGGAATATTGAAACGTTTCCGGTGATGGGCCGCTAACTTCTGGAGTGCTTTCAGTGTATCCTTGACGACAAGGAAGTTTGCTTCAGGCATCGATTCGAACTCCGGTAAAAAAGTGCTGACTACGAAGTTGCGTACACGTAATTTATATAATCCTTGTATATAATTATGTCCGTCGTTGGTCTTTGTCTGGAGGGCAAAGAATAGACTTTGCTCGGGGAATGAAAGACGGCGGCTGTCGGTAAGCAATATACTGACAGGAGCGTCATATAATTTTGGGGCGTCAGCTCCAATTATCCCGGCGATTTCTTTAATTGAATATTCCATTCTTTTCTCTATAATTAAGTTTAGAACTTCTTTTTAATCATTTCGACTTCATTTGTCATATCAAAGTAAGGGAATTTCTCGTTAAGTCGTTCCATCTTTAACAAAGTTTGCGAGATGAATCGTTTATAGGCTTCGCTTTCCGGTTGAAACGGCTTGTGGTTAATGGCCTTTTGGATATCCTTCCATTCTTTAAGAATTGACAGCGAATCAGGTGAAAGCATGCTGCCTGTGAACCGTTCCCAGATATATTCGATCGCCGTGGTGGATGGATGCAGCATATCGTCGGCATAGAAACGGTACTCCCTCAATTCGTCCATCATGATTTCGTAAGCTGGGAAATAGGCGGTGTGTTCCGGGAATTCCTTTTGCAGAGCGTCGATGGCAAGCAGGAGGGTAGCTTTGCTGAGCTGGTTACCGTGTGCTCCGTCTTTCCAATGGCGGATCGGACTGACGGTGAAAAGTATCTTCAGCTCTGGATTCTGTTTCCAAAGCGATAGAAGCAGACTTTTCCATTCCGCTACGATTTCTCCTACGGTAAGTAACTGTCGGTCGAACATCTTTTCTGGCAGCCTATGGCAATTGGATACGACCTTTCCCGAACTTTTCAGCTTGTAGACCCATGCCGTGCCGAAAGTAAGGATCATCCGTTGGGCTTTCAGTATCGTGTCAGCGGAACTGAACAGTCGCCTATTGATGTTGGCTAAGCATTCCGTTTCCGAAGGTGAGGAAAAACGGCTGTGATGGCTGAAGCTATGATAAATCCCTTCATGCTGAAAAAGATCATCTCCTGTGAACTGTTCCGGCTGAAGTAACATGCGAATCGCTTCGGCTATGGACGAAGGATTATAAAGCGTACCGAATGGGTTCAAATCGGTCTTGAACTTGTTTCCCTCCAATTTTTTTCCTATGTTCTCGGCAAAGCAGGAACCAAGCAGAACCGTTTGCACCGTATAGGAAAATGTAAATGGGGTTTTGGGGATTGTGATGTGGGTGTAAAATTCCATATTGTATTTAATTGCCATATATTTATTCGTTTTTCAATCACTTCCTTTACAAGTTTATGCAACTTTTTTCAAATAGGTAAATTTTATCTCCTTTTCGAATTGGATATTTATCTGTGAGCATAAGCTGTCATTGTTTCGGACTTCGACACTTTTGGTTTAAACACATATAATCGCAAATTTGGCTTTTTACAGGTGGAAAGAAATAAAAAATGACAATTGACAACTAAAAGGCAGGCCTTTGATTGTCAATTGTCATTTTTTTGATCATTATGAGATGCCTGATTAATTGGCGATTATCAGTTAATTAAACTCTTTCCCATATTTCATCTGTGCATCGGCAACGAATTGTTTGATGCGTTGTTCGTCCTCTTTCTTGCAGATCAGGAGAACATTGCCGGATTCGGCCACGATGCAATCATTGATGCCCTGTATGACGGTGAGGCGTTTCGGATTGTCGAGGGCAACGATATTGCCGTTGCTTTCGTACATTATCGCTTCACTTTTTAGGAGCGCATTGTTTTGTTCGTCTTTCTTCGCCAGGTCAAACAGCGATCCCCATGTCCCGAGGTCGGCCCAGCCGAAGTCAACACAAAGCATATATACGTTGTCCGCTTTTTCCATGATCCCGTAGTCGATGGAGATATTCAGGCAGTAAGGGAAGTTCTCGGCGATGAAATCTCGTTCTTCCGCTGTGTTGAACTTTTCTTTGCCCAAATCGAAACGGAGGGAGATATCGGGGAGAAATTTGGAGAATGCTTCTAAAATGGTGTTGACGTTCCAGACGAAAAGACCGGAATTCCAGAAAAACTCGCCGCTCTCCATGAATACTTTTGCCAGTTCCAAATCCGGCTTTTCAGTAAAAGTCTTCACTTTCGTGAATTCGCCCAGCATGATATCGCTGCTTTGGATATATCCGTAGCCTGTTTCAGGACGGCTCGGTTTAATGCCTAACGTAACTAGTGCATTGTTGTCTTTTACGAAGTCGAGGCTTTTCTGCACATCTTTCAGGAAAATGTCCTCTTTCAGAATCAGATGATCGGAAGGTGCGACAACAATATTTGCATTCGGGTTGCAAGCTTTGATATGATATGCCGCATAAGCGATGCAAGGAGCTGTATTACGACGTGCCGGTTCCAATAATATCTGCGATTTTCCCAACTCTGGCAGTTGCTCTTTTACAAGTGAAGCGTATTGCTCATTTGTTACAATATAGATATTTTCGATCGGAATAATCTTGGAGAAACGATCGAATGTCATCTGTAGTAGCGACCGGCCTGTACCGAAAAAGTCAAGAAACTGTTTAGGGTAACTTTCTCTGCTGAAAGGCCAGAAACGGCTTCCGATCCCACCGCCCATGATAACGCAATAATTATCTTTCATGATGATCCAGGTTGTTTTTTTAGTTATACTCTTACAAAGTTAACGAAATATTCCGGGATTTCGTTTATCCATAAATCCTAAGAAGATATAAAATGAAAAAAAAGAGGAAAATGTTTGCAGGTTTAAAAATAATGTCTACCTTTGCAACGCAAATGAGAAACAAACTTACTCAAAGCAAATGCCCAGATGGCGGAATTGGTAGACGCGTTGGTCTCAAACACCAATGGATTCACTTCCATCCCGGTTCGATCCCGGGTCTGGGTACCAATAAACCCTGATAATCGACTGATTATCAGGGTTTTTCCTTTCTGTAAGGCGTACTAAATGTGTACTGAGCGACAAAAACAAGAATAGAGTGTACTTTTGTGGTTTTCATCCTTTCATCTTTATGATTTCTTAACTCTTATGCATTCTTTTCTGTCTTATTATTGCTGATGTTTTCTCGGAAAATGCGATTTCCACCTTATATTTGTATCTGAGAACAAAATTATATAAGGTACAGTTATGGAAAATCATATAGAAACCAATTTTAGAGAGATACAGAAGATATTAGATAGTGTTGCGTATCGCATGGCTATAAAACTAAAGTAGATGCACTATTTTTAAAGCGTGAATATCTGACACAGGCTCAGCTAAAGGATTATTTGCGGCAGGAAATTTTCCGTGTTACCGAAAATATAGTAGCCATTCAGCAAAAATACCGTGTCGTGCGTGATATTGTACAGGATATGGATGTTCCCGATTTTTTGTGGGAAAGCGGTTATTTTGAGGACTTAAACTCTAATGAGAGGAAAAAGTACATTGTTTTCCGCTGTTCTGATTTTGATATGGACGCATATTTGCATGAATCGTCTTGCTATGATGAACGACTTCCTTATTTTTCCATCATTGTTAGCCTTGTGGTACTTTCCAAGTATTTGTACTTTCTGCAAGAACAGGAAAGCAAATACTATACAGATTCTATTGTCTCCCAAGAACAAGTCTTGCCAAAAGAAAAAGATGAAAGTGTAGAAACCACTCCAGCCAAGATTGTGGGTAAAAGCAATCCCTTCAAATCCACTTTGAAAGCCAATGAAATCAAACTTCTGACTGAATGTGTGAACGAAGCGAATATGTTTACTACTACTGTCAGCACCAAAATACTTACCGATTTTTTCAACTGTAAGTTGGACGGTGTATTGAAAGTTAATAATACCCGTCTGTTGGCTTACCTAATGATGCAACTCAGCTGTTATAACTACATCGTTTATGAGTGGCAGTCAGTTATAGCAAACAACAAGTTGATATTGAAGAAGATAAAAGGAGAACCGCTTACACGTACTGACTTGTCGATTGCGACAGACCAGGCGAAGAACATCTATCCGAAAGGATATGAAATCATAGACAAATACATCAAACAACTGCAAAAAGGTTGAGCATAGATTGAACGCTCAAACAAAGGTCAATTAGACTTCATTTTCAATCTCTTAACTTTGCTCCCGTTAACACAAAAGACGAGGGTGCGCACCTTCATATTGTTTCACCTAAAATCCCAAACGATATGGAAAAAGACTTGGAGTTAAGAGTTTCCGAACTCGAAAAGATGTTGTTCCTTTCAAAGAACGTGCTTAGCTTCGATGAAGCGAGCAGGTTCTTGAACCTTTCTAAAAGTTACCTGTACAAGCTGACTTCGGGTAACTTGATACCCCATTACAAGCCGCAGGGCAAAATGCTTTATTTTGAAAAGGCTGAGCTGGAAGCATGGTTGCGTCAGAACCCGGTGAAGACGCAGGCGCAGATAGAGCAGGAAGCGCAGAAGTATATCCTTAACCGTCCTCTAAAGAAATAATGGCTATGGAAAACAAGACGAAAGAGGAAATCGGACAAGGTACAGCCATGACGAAAGAAGATTTTGCAGCCCTTTGGAAAACCATTCGTCTAAAGGTGACGGACACTTATGAAGTACCGCCCGAAATTCTTTGGGTGAACGGTTCTACTATCGGCACGTTGGGCAATTTCAGTGCATCCACAGGCAAAGCCAAGAGCAAAAAGACATTCAACATTTCCGCCATTGTTGCGGCAGCATTGAAGAATGACGAGGTTTTGAAGTATTCGGCATATCTGCCACCGAACAAGCGCAAAATTCTCTATGTTGATACCGAGCAGAGCAAGTACCATTGCCATAAGGTCATGGAACGTATTTTGCGCCTTGCCGGACTGCCGACCGATAAAGATGTGGACGATTTTGTTTTCATTGTGTTAAGGGAGCAGACCCCCGACAAACGTAAGCAGATAATTGGCTATATGTTAGAGAATATGCCCGATGTGGGGTTGCTCATCATTGACGGAATCCGTGATTTGATGTACGACATCAACAGTCCGAGCGAATCGACCGACCTAATCAACCTTTTGATGCGCTGGTTAAGTGGGTATAATCTGCATATCCATACCGTACTGCATTTGAACAAGGGGGATGATAACACAAGAGGACATATCGGTACAGAGCTGAACAACAAAGCTGAAACCGTCCTGCAAATCACGAAAAGCACGCAGGACGGCAATATAAGCGAAGTAAAGGCGATGCATATACGTGACCGGGAGTTTGACCCGTTCGCATTTCGCATCAATGACAACGCTTTGCCCGAAGTCATGGACGGTTATGTATTCCAGCAACCCAAACAAGACAGGAACTTTCCGCTTACAGAGCTGACGGAACAGCAGCACCGGGAAGCATTGGAGAACGGTTTTGGCAAGCAGGTTGTACAAGGCTATTCCAATGTGATAGCGGCATTGAAACAAGGTTACGCAAGTATAGGTTATGAGCGTGGACGCAATGTCCTTGTGTCGCTTAACAAGTTCCTTGTGAACAAGCGCATGATTGTGAAAGAGGGTAAGGGCTATCGCTACAATCCCGATTTTCATTATTAAAAGTCGGTTTGGTTTAGTCCGGGTGTATATATAAGCGGAACGGACTGTCTGTTTCCCGGTATCGACAGCAGGCAGGTTTAGTATGGTACGGGTATATATATGACGGACTAAACAGGACTGGCGCACTTTTCAACGATTTTTTAATCCCCAAAAAGAAAATATTATGAACATCGCAGATGTGAAACAAATATCCATCGCAGATTATCTGCATAGTTTAGGTTATTCGCCCGTCAAGCGGCAGGGTAACGGTTTATGGTATAAATCACCATTGAGAGAGGAACACGAAGCGTCCTTTAAGGTGAATACAGACCGCAACCTTTGGTATGACTTTGGCGCAGGAAAAGGCGGCAACATCATCGCTCTGGCAAAGGAACTTTATTTTTCCGACAGTCTTCCCTACCTTTTAAAGAGGATAGAAGAGCAGACACCAAACGTTCATCCGGTCAGTTTTTCTTTTCCCCAGCATAGGACAGAGCCGAGTTTCCAACATTTGGAAGTCCGTGACTTGACCCATCCGGCATTGCTCCGTTACTTGCAGGGGCGGGGTATCAATATCGAACTGGCAAAAAGAGAATGTAAGGAACTCCATTTTACCAATAACGGCAGACCGTTCTTTGCTATCGGTTTCCCGAATATGGCAGGAGGTTACGAGGTTCGCAATTCCTTTTTCAAAGGGTGTATCGCCCCGAAAGACATTACCCATATACGGCAGCAGGGAGAGCCGAGAGAGAAATGTTTGGTATTTGAGGGCTTTATGGATTATCTTTCTTTCCTCACGCTCCGGATGAAGAACTGTCCGACCATGCCCGACCTTGACAGGCAGGACTATGTTATTCTTAACTCGACTGTCAATGTGCCGAAAGCCATTGATGTGCTATACCCGTATGAACGCATCCACTGTATGCTTGACAATGACAAGGCAGGATATGAAGCGACACGGGCTATCGAATTGGAATACTCCTACCGTGTGCGTGACTTCTCGCACAATTACAGAGGGTATTCGGACTTGAACGATTACTTGTGCGGCAGGAAGCAGGAACAGAAAAACGCAGCCAGCCAAGTACAGGAAACGAAGCAGAAAACCGGACAATGTGCCGTCCAAAAACAAAAGAGAGGTAGGGGCATTTAATCCGGCAGGATTGCCAGCGGCTGGCGGTTTCATAGGGAGAGCAAGGTTATGTTTCGGTAGACCGAAACCACCTTGCTTTGCTCACCGCAAAGGAAACCGCTCCCGTTGGTCGCAATTTCTAAGATACCATCAAAAAGTAAAAAGACATGAAAAGGATACAGGATAAGCCGGGCGGTCGTCCGGCAAAGAAACGGACGGAAAAGCAGAAAAAGGTAGTCAGCACGAAGCTGACCGAGTTGCAGTATTACGCCATCAGGAAGCGAGCCGGGGAAGCCGGGGTGCGCATCAGTGAATATGTCCGGCAAGCAGTTATTTCGGCAGAGGTCATACCCCGGCTGAACAGGCAGGATGCAGATGCTATCCGCAAGCTGGTAGGGGAAGCCAACAACATCAACCAGCTGGCGCATAGGGCAAATGCCGGAGGTTTCGCATTGGTGGCGGTGGAATTGGTGAAACTCAAAGATAGGATTGTTGAAATCATAAACCATTTGTCGGATGATTGGAAAAATAAAAAAAGGAAGCGGTTTTAAGGGTTGTGTGAACTATGTGCTTGGTAAGGAGCAGGCGGTTTTGCTTCATGCGGATGGGGTTCTGACCGAGAGCCGGAGCGATATAATCCGCAGTTTCTGTATGCAGACCGGGATGAATCCCGACTTGAAAAAGCCGGTTGGACATATTGCACTAAGTTATTCGGCAGTGGACGCACCCAAATTGACAGACGAGAAGATGGTACAGCTTGCACAGGAGTATATGCGTGAAATGAAAATCACCGATACGCAGTACATCATCGTGCGCCATCAAGACCGGGAGCATCCACACGTGCATATCGTGTTCAACCGTATAGACAACAACGGCAAGACCATTTCGGACA
>ERZ824978.980-NODE-980-length-34578-cov-7.090201_pt1 | contig 34578 bp, 31 predicted proteins | sample MGYA00519860_ERZ824978 | MGnify/ENA primary metagenome ERZ824978 (study PRJEB31778, sample SAMEA3449184) | human gut metagenome | biome: human gut; feature: human-associated habitat; material: faeces | place: United Kingdom | collected 2010/2012 ... | reverse complement strand
GCGAGAAGCCCCCACCTCTAGCAGCGAAGTTGCAAGGTGGATGGGAGCATGTCACGAAATTACTTGCCTCATGGGGCGTAGACATTTTCATCAAGAACAATCGAGTCTATGCGACAGATCTCGATATCAAAGAGGCCGGCAATCCGAAGTGCACTTTCAACCTGACTCGTCTCGACGGGCGCTTCGCGTTGAAGTCGTTGCAGACGGCTTTCGAAAATAACGTGTTGGAAGCCGAGCGAGCCCTTCCATATGAGAAACGTTGTGAGATTTACATCAAGCGTCTCAAGAAAGCATACTCGGCGTGGGTCGAGCAGGCGAAAGCGAGCAAGGGCGTCTCCTACAATTCGTTTCCTAAATTCATTGCACCGAAGTGCGATGAAGATCTGCTCGAAGATCCCGCCGTACGTGATGAGCTTCTTGCGCGTCGCGGTTACGCAAGGGAGATTCGCAACCGCTATGCCGGCGGCGTTGTCGATGCCGGCGACGACCGCGTTCGCGCCGCCGGCCAGGCGCACAGCGGTAGCGCCGTGTCGCGACAGATGGACGATCGCGTTGTCGATCGCGGTGACTACTCGCGCGACGACACGCCTCGCTAGTTTGGCTCTGCCCGAGTTTTCGGGGAGGTGGTCGCTATGTCCGAGTTCCGTCTTACGATCGTCGCTTTTCCTCCGGTGGCCATTCTGGCCATTTTGGGCTAGGGTAAAACCTGGCCTTTAAAGACCAAAGCCGTCCTGCCTGGGACGGCTTTGTTTCCTCGATTATCAACTTCATACGGACGCTCCCCGCATTCATCCGCGTGTGTACGGATGAATGCGGGGCTCGATACCCCGGCGGCCTGATCGGCAGGCCGCCGGGAACTCTCACTCCTCGATAAAAGCCGGCACCCGGTTAGTTCTGCGCATCTTGAAATCGCCAGTTTCGTGGGAGACGTAGAGAATGCCGTCCATCCCGTCTCGCGATGCATATGAAAGATGAACAGAACCGCAATCCGCTCCATCATTGTCGAGAAGATCGAACGAATTCGGATCGCTCGTTGCGGCCAAACGACCACTCAGACAAGAGCCATCGTCATTACAGATTTGCCATTCCATGTCTTCGCCTGCGAGAATCGCCATAGACGGCCTGGTCGCGCCATCGTTGACATACATCCCGTCTATGCCAAAACCGTTTTCAGCGCCATCAATAAACGATTGCTCGGACCTATACTTCGCGAATGATGCGCATAGTGCCATTGCAAGACCGATTACAAGGCCAACAATCGCTATCTTTGCATAGCTCTTGGCCGTCATGCCATCCCTCTTTTCGCTTGCCTAAAATGCGGAAGAAGCTGTTCGTCGCGGCTTGTTTGTACGCCTTTCTGCCCCGGTTCGGTTACTTAGGTTACTTGAGAGATCCTATATATGATTGTTACCCATATACGTAATATGAATTTCGGGCAATTGAAATTAATCAATGGTTGCGGGAGTTTCCGACCTCAGTGAAATGCCACCCTATACCCACAGAATCAGTCTGGCTCGACATGTGCCAATGGCCGCTAATGGCACTTGGCCAGCAACGGTCTTAGCTCATCGGCCCCAACAGTGTCTCCTTCTGTCGCGCCGTGGGCCAGACGCACAGCGGTGGCGCCGTGTCGAGGCAGCTGGACGACCGCATCGTCGATCGCGGCGATTACACTCGCGGCGACACGCCTCGCTAGTTTTGAACTGTCCTGCCCTAGCGCGCTGCAATTCAATCAGCTGTTACAGAATCCTGAAAGAAAGGGTCGAACCGAAGTGTCTGGCCGGACGCCAATTGTCCGGGAACCGCTTCTTGTTCGACCCTCTTTTACTTTCGCCCACTCGGTGGACTTCGGGTTTAATGCTTAGGGGCGGGGATTTACCAAAGTGAAAAATTAATGAAAAGAAACCCAGTGCAACAATTGCCATGGTGAGGGCTCGAATTGGCCATATAGATCTAAAATAGTCACGATATACAAATGTCGAGAGACGTTGGGGATAGAGATGAAAAGAACTAAGGGTTTTCTTTTGTTGGTAATGATGCTGCTCGGACTGTTCTGCCTGGGTGGCCCTTCTTGGGCCGAGGCTGCCTGTCCTGAAGGTGAGCCTCAGCAGTCTTATACGGGCAGCCTGCTGATAACTGCCAAGGAGGGCGATGCCGACTCTCAGTCTGGGGTAAATCCCCTTGCCACTTTTGAGGGGGACGGCGGAACGGTCAAGCTTGACCATATTGGTAGCGGGATTTTGAGGTGGCAAGTTCTTCCGGACAAAATTGCGAACGATCCCTTCTCTTTTGCTGGAACGATATATCTATACAAGGTTGTGAGCGGAAAACAAAAATACGTCGATTGCTATCCGACGAACGGGTCTGGAATTGCATTCACCGGCATTTCGGGGCAGATTGATACACATGTACGAAAGGGAACCTATGTGGTGCGTTGGGTTGGAGCTGCTGCAGGCCCGATATGGATTGCGGTCTTGCGCCCCGATGTCCAAATAGGTTTCTCTCTCTAGACGGGAAGTTGCTCATGGACGCCATATATGACGGAGATGACTGGGTCGATCATTATACTTGGCGCTTGGTCGGCTCGGATGACAATGGGGATGTGGTGTTTGATGGACTATGTCCAAAGCATCTCCATCCTTTTGTCTCGTCGTTAATTGAGAGTTCCGCTCGTGTTGCCCCCTACAGCTCGGCATCGCTTCATGATACGGACGTTTTGAAGACCATAAGGGAATCAATTGACGATGGCACGATGAGCGGCCCGCTGTTTTCTCGGCTTGTGGGGCTAGATGAGATTGACTCGAAACGACTGCTTGCGGGCGAAAAAGTGGAACTCACTTATCGGTCGATGATTTCAATCCTGCGGCTAGCCGATGTTCTTCGCAAATAAATGAGGCTTCCATGGCCATGTGGCAGCTTGTCTCACCGATGGGTGGGAGCCGAGTACTTTTCGGACGATTTGCTTGGCCTCGGCGTAGTCTTGGACGGGATCTGCCGGATCATCGAAATCCTCGACGAGATATTTCAAAGCGGCACCTTCTTAAACGGCGAACGTGACAGCGGTCCTCCCTGAATTCTATAAAATCACGGCCTGACTTGGGCGGCGAATTGGCGGAGCTCGTCATCGTCCATATCGTCGAAGTGCGGCAACTACGCCAGCGCGGCCCTCTGCTCCATCAGGTACCTACCGCTCGGAGACCTGCGAATCGTCTGCAAGATGTCCTCGGGGGCGAGGGCTGGGAAATCCATGCCCTCGGGAGCGGCCAAAGAGATGGATTCACCTGCCCCTCCCATGTGTTGGGACCTCATTCAGGGCATCGGCTGCATCCGGCCTTTCGCATTCGCCGCCCGGCCCTCCGGTCCCGCCCGGCCGACGGGTTTCCCGTCTATGGCAAGACGATTGCACTTATATTATAAGTGCATTCCCGGATTGGGAATATGTTTCGGCATACGCCGCCACAGGCCTACATCCGCAGCGCACTACACCGCTACACGGCTACACGCCTACGGGGCTACACGCCGCCGCCCAACCGAACGGCGGGAGGGCCGCCCATGGGCGCCCTCGGGCCATGCTCCCATTTTTGAGAGAGGTGCCGTCGGGGCCTCCCGAAAGCCGTCTGCATCTGCAGGCCTTTATTCGAAATCGGGCGGCGCGGCTGAAAATCCCCGGCCTGAACCGCGAGGCCTCACCTGCATTCCCGCTGACTCTTTGCGTAAACATAAAAAGAAGGGCACGGGCGTCCGCGTTCGCGGAAACCCGTGCCAAGATTTGCGCCACCGAGATGACCCGGTAGAATATATCTAACGCGATTCCACATTCCCGTACTTGCACTACGGATTTGGGAAAGCGCATGTCTCAGCCTCTACTCGACCACGGTCGCCTCGGTCGGGATGGCCCCCAGCACTGCCGCGTACTCGGTGGGGTAGAGGCGGCTTATCGTCTGAACGTCGCGGATGAGGACGTTGCGGTCGTCAGGCTTGGAGATGCCGTAGCCGAACGCCTCGAGCGTCTCGATCGCCTCGCGGATCTTCTGCTGGAACATGGGGCCGGGGTCCACCCTCAGGCCGAGGTAGCCTCGCCACAGGCTCGGCGACACGTGCAGCATGTTCTGGATCTTGGACATCGGCTCGATGTCGGCGTAGACGTTGAGCGTGACCAGGGCGTCCTTGTGCCCGAAGATCGACTGCAGCGCCTTGATGTCGCCTCCGTGGCGGATCAACTGCGTCGCGAAGGTGTGGCGCAGGCCGTGGAACGTGATCAGCTCGTCGTTGGTGCCCATGAGGCCGTTGGTCTCCGAGAACGTCTTGAACGCCCTGCGGATGTAACTGGTGGTGGCGAAGGAGCCGTCCGGCCGCGACACGACGTAGCTGTCCGCGAGGTCGCGCAGGCCGAGGGCCGATGCCTCCCGGAGCCTCTGCGAATCGATCTCGTGGATCTCTTTCAGGAAGGGGAGCAGGCCCACCGGGTCGACGGTGGTCGTCCTCAGGTCGTGGTTCTTGGTGTCCTTGATGAAGGAGCCCCTGTCCTTGACGTAGGCCACCGAGTGCCTGACCGTGATGAGCCCCGACTCGAAGTCGACGTCACACCAGCGCAGGCCGCAGACCTCGCCGATGCGCATCCCGGTGTGCAGGGCGAGCACGACCGCCCGCCTGAAGGTCGAGTCCGGCATCATCGAGGTCACCGAGTTGAGCTTCGGCACGAGGTCGGAGCGCAGCGCGTTCCTGGGCCTGGCGATGACCCTGGGCGCGAGGGCGCCGTCGAACGGGTTCCTCCCGATCGTGTCGTTGCTGCGCTTCAGCAGGACGGCGTAGAGCCGCTTGCCGAGCTTGAATGACTTGTTGAGCGTGTCCGGCGCCGTGCCCAGGGCGATCCTGCGCCTCGACCACGCGTTGACGTCGTCGGTCGTCACCTCGTTCACGGGGACCAGACCCAGCTCGTCTCGCTCGATGTGCAGGGCGCTGTAGTGGTAGTCGTCGCGGGTCGTCGGGGTGATCCTGTTCATCTGCAGGCAGAAGTCGATGAACTTCTCGAGCGCCTCGGAAAGCGGCAGCGCGGCGTAGTCATCCCGCTGTTCGGCGGGAAGCCCGGCGCCGATAGCGGCCCTCGCCTCCTCGGCCTCGGCGAGTTCCAGCTCGACCTCCGACCTGAATTCCGCGAGGACGCGCATCGCCGCCGCCTTTCCCCGCGTGCTCTGCTTCAGGCAGGGCACGCGGGTGTTCCTGGTCCTCTGGACCTTCTTCCCGGTCATCTCGTCGGCCACCGTCACGACAGCCTGCCATTTGCCCTTGTTCTTCCTCACGCCGCCGGCTCCGCATACGCGTAAGGTTTTATTGCTGCATTTCTCGTTCTGCATGTCTGCTCCTAAATCCGCAGTTGATTAGAAACAGGCGGGCCCACCTGCGGGAACCCGGAGAGGCGACGATTCGGGGCTCCTACCCCCGTTGATTAAATCATCGGCTGCACCGCGCTCCTCGAAGCCGAAAATATGCTATCTGGACAGACCGCGCTGAGCTGGTAAAATTTGCAAATGCGGAAATGCGCTACTTGCGCTATCTGCGCGTGTTTTAACAAAATAAGCACAGGTCAGGGTCATTCTGACCCCGCTGGGGGTCAAGGGGTCGCTGGTTCGAATCCAGTCGTCCTGCCAAGAAGTTTGCAGGTCAGGCACCTAGTGCCTGACCTTTTTTGTTAAGAATCAATAAAGTAAGCAACGAAGAATCAACGGCTTTATTAATCGATACTTTCGCTCAACAAAAACTTGTACGTCACCCTCCAAATACGACAATTGATGACATGTTTGGAGGCTGACGTACACAAAAGCGATAGACATCCTGCCCGATACCGTCCTCCATATGTCTGGACTCTCTATGCTTACGCTGGATAGACATCGCCAGAACGGGTATAGTATCGAAAGTTTTGTCGTTTACCAGCGGGGGAGTCCTGTGGGCATCAAGAAGAAGATCAAAAAGGAGCTTATCGGCACTTCCGATTACCCGTCGAATAAGATCTTCACGATCTCCAATTTCATTACCTTTACGCGCCTGGTCCTCACGCTTGTTTTCCTGTACCTGTTTGTGACGGACAACAACCGTGTCGTCGCCATTGTCATCTATGCCATCGCGGCTTCCACCGACTGGATGGACGGTCAAATTGCCCGCATGACCAAAACGGTCTCGTGGCTCGGCAAGGTCATGGATCCCATTTGCGACCGTGCGCTGCTGTTTACGGGCGTTCTGGGCCTGGTAGTCCGCGGCGAGTTGCCCATCTGGGTCTGTGTGCTCATCATCGGCCGCGATATCTACCTGGGCATCGGCACGCTCATCGTACGCCACTACCACCGTCGCCCCATCGACGTCGTCTTTCCCGGGAAAATTGCCACGGCACTGCTCATGACCGGCTTCTCGCTCATGCTGCTGGGCTTTCCCGTCGTGGACGGCTGGCATCTGCTGCCCGCCACGTTCACGGCATTCCCGGGCCTCAACGGCAGCTCGGTGCCCCTCGGCATCTTCTTTGTGTACGGCGGCGTGATCTTCTCCATGCTCACCGCTGTCATCTATTCCATTAAGGGAGGGGCGGCCATTAAACAGGCCATCGCGCATCCCGAGGACGAGGACACCGACTTTCTCAACCCCGAAATCGAAGACTGATTCATTGGGGTATGATTACGTACGGTTCATTCTTTGCGGCGTGGCCGCGTTAGATAGGGGTTGTCATGGACAACAAGGTTAACAATATGCCTCAGAACGATAAGACTGCGGACGCTACCTGCGTTTTCCGCGTTCCTTCGAGCGATGTCACCGTTCCCGACCTTATGGCCAACGTGCGCATCACCGCTCCTGTTCTGTCCATCGTCAAGGGACCGCAGACCGGAGCTGCCTTTGAGCTCGAGGACGACGTGACCACCATCGGCCGCGATCCCGCGAACGGCATCTTCCTCAACGACATGACCGTCTCGCGCAGCCACGCACGCATTATTCGTGAGGGCTTGGGCGCCCGTATTGAGGATCTGGGCTCGCTCAACGGCACCTGGGTTGACGGCGCCATCGTCAACGGTGCTCCGCTGCACGACGGCTCTTCCGTTCAGATCGGTACGTTCACGCTCATCTACCACGAGAGCACGCCGGAGCGCATCGAAACCGGTGAGTAGGTAATGGCCGAACGAAACTATCTGAGTATCGGCCAAGTCGTCAACCTTCTTCGAGGCGCATACCCCGATCTATCGAACTCAAAAATTAGATTTCTAGAAGATGAGGGGCTCATCACCCCTCATCGTACGCCTAAGGGCTATCGTCAGTACTCAAAGGAGGACGTTGACCGTCTCGAGGTCATCCTGCACTTGCAGAAGACCCGCTACATGCCGCTCAACGTCATTAAGCAGCGCTTGGAAAACGCAACGGACCTGTCCACTTTGGCTTACGAGGTGGGTCTTCTGTCCGATGTTCCGCTTAAGACGGAGCCCAAGGAGACCAAGCAAAAGCTGCATCCCATCGAGACTATTCCCGATATGCTCGGCGTCGAGATTTCGTTTATCCGCTCCCTTGCCGAGAACGATCTTATCCGCATCATCAAGAGCCCGCAGAATCGTGAGCTTGTCGATGGCAGAGATTTCCCGATTATTCGTTACTGCTCGGAGCTGTCGCGCTTCCACATTGAGCCGCGCAACCTGCGTCAGTACGTATCGTCGGCAAACCGCGAGTCTTCGATGTTTGAGCAGGTGCTCGTGAGCATGCTTGGCATGGATACCTCCGATGACGAGCGCGACGCCAAGCTCGAGCGCGCTTTTAAGAAACTGCACGACCTCACCGAGGGTGTGCACACCGCGCTCCTTAAGAACCGTGTCTTTGAGTCGCTCAATGCCGTGGTCGAGGACGCTGACATCGATGCTCTCGATGAGGAGATCACGCGTTCCGAGTCCACCAAGGCTAAAAGCGATGGGGCAAGCGTTCTCGCGGTTACCGCGCACGACGAGTCGCTCGTGCAGCCGTCCAAGGTCGTTGCCCCCTCGCATAGCTCGTCTGCTAATACGGGCAAATAACCGCCGTTCACCCGGCAATCCATGAAAGGTCACACCATGTACGACTTCGAATCTCATATTGTCGATATCCCCGACTATCCCGAGCCCGGAGTCGTCTTTAAGGACATCACGCCGCTCTTTGGCAATCCCGAGGCCCTGAAGGCCATGGTGGATGCCCTTGCCGAGCATTTTGCCGACATGGGCATTACCAAGGTCGTAGGACCCGAGGCCCGCGGCTTTATGGTCGGTGTGCCCGTGGCCGTCGCCCTGGGTGCCGGCTTTGTTCCCGCACGTAAGCCGGGCAAACTACCGCGCAAGACGGTAAGCGAGAGCTACGAGCTCGAGTATGGAACGGATTCTATCGAGATCCACGCCGATGCCATCAGCTCTAAAGATACCGTGTTGATTCTGGACGACTTGGTCGCGACGGGCGGAACCGTCGAGGCAACAGGTAAACTGGTGCGAGATATGGGCGCAAAGCTTGTGGGCTACGGTTGTATCCTTGAGCTTGCGTTTCTCAACCCGCGCAAGAAGCTTACGCCTTCTAACGAGGACGTTGAGCTCTTTAGCCTGGTAACGGTGGACTAGCCGCTACCCTTAGATACCGGAAAGGAAGCTACATGCGCACAGCAAACACGCACAGAAACATGGCACGCTGCGCTGCTACGGCAACCCTCGCTTGTGTTTTGGGCCTGGGCCTCGTGGCTCCGGCCTACGCCGATACCGCATCCGACCTTGCCGCTGCTCGTACCAAGCTCGAGCAGATTGGCACGCAAACACAGCAAATTCATGAAGAACTCTCCGCACAGACGCAAGAGCTTGATCAGACTGCAGGCGAGATCACGCAAAAGCAGCAAGAGATTGCCGAGGGTCAGGCAAAGCTTTCGAGCTACGTTGCCGGTGAGTACAAGACCGGTGGCTTGAGTCTTCTTCAGGTTCTGACGGGCGTCGACGATCTGGGCGACATGCTCAACCGCCTGTTCTACTACGGCAAGGTTTCCGACAAGCAGGCCCAGACCATTCAGGAGGTCAAGGACCTTAAGCAGCAGCTCACCGATAAGCAAGCCGAGCAGGAGAAAAACGTCGCCGCGACGCAGAAGAAGGTCGACGAGCTCAATGCCCAGCAGGCTGAGGCCCAGAGTGTCGTGAACTCCCTGGATTCACAGCTGCAGGCCGAGCTTGCTGCCGAGGCCGAGGCCAACGCCGCGCTGCAGGCCGGTATCAACGCCAGCACCGCCGAAAAGGCCACGGTGAGCAACGACACCGCCGGTACGACCGAGAACACCCCCGCGCCCACTCCTGCTCCCTCGCCGCAGCCTTCGACGCCCGCTCCTGCTCCCACGCCGCAGCCCTCGACGCCCGCTCCGGCTCCGACGCCTTCCGCACCGAGCCAGTCCGTTGACGGTGGTACCGTTGTTTCGCGCGCCTACAGCAAGCTCGGTTGTGCTTATTCTTGGGGCGGCATTGGCCCGAACAGCTTTGACTGCTCCGGCTTTGTAAGCTACTGCCTCACCGGCCGTTATTGCCGCCTTGGCACGACTGGTACCTTCATGGGCTGGACCCGCGTGTCCGATCCCCAGCCTGGTGATGTCGTGGTTAACTCTTACCACACCGGCATCTACATTGGTAACGGCCAGATGATTCATGCTTCCGACTACAGCACGGGCGTTATCATCAGCTCCGTTGCCGCTGGCATGAACAACAATTACATTTTCGTTCGCTACTAATCTATTAATACAGCGAACGAACGTGGGCCTCGCGATCTTGAGTCACGAGGCCCATTCTTTTTGCCTCTACTGTTTACCTTAGGATCAGGACGGCTATCTAGTATTCAAAACTAGATAGCCGTCCAATTGATGAGAAAGATGGCTATAATTATTGAGGAACAAATAGAAAGGACCCTCAATGAGCTGGGCGCTTATCTCCGATTCGAGCTGCAATCTACGCGATTGGCAGCCAACCGCACCTCATACCACCTTTGCATTTGCACCCCTTAAGATCCGAGTGGGGGAGCGCGAATTTGTCGACGACCTCTCGCTCGATGTTCACGAGCTCAATTGCGCCGTGCAGGCGGAGTCGAGCGCTTCTTCGAGCGCCTGTCCAAGCGTAGGGGAGTGGACTGAACTCTTTAAGCTTGCCGACAAGACGATCTGCATGCCCATCTCGGAGGGCGTATCGGGAAGCTACAATGCCGCGGCCACCGCACGTGACATGGTGCTTGCCGAGGAGCCCAACCGTAAGATTCACCTGGTTAATTCGCGGGCAGCCGGCGGCAAAATGGACCTGATCTTCTTACTGTTTGATCGTTATCTTGCAAGTAACCCGGACGTTTCCTTTGAGGACGCCTGCGCTTACTTCGATAGCTTGGAGCAGTACAGCAAGATTCTCTTTAGCCTGTGTAATTACGAGAACCTTGCAAAGGCTGGACGCATTCCTAAGGCAGCCGGCGTCATTGCCAACAAGCTCAATATCCGCATTTTAGGCACGGCGAGCGAAGCGGGCGAAATTGAACTCGTTGGGCATACGCGCGGCGAAAAGAAGATGTTCACCAAGATTATTAACACCATGGAGGCCGAGGGCTTTACTGGCGGCGAGGTCATCATCGATCACGTTGAGAACGAAACTGGAGCCCAGGCGCTTGCCGACCGCATTGTGGAGCACTGGCCAGGCTCCAAGACTATCATCATGCCCTGTAACGGGCTAGATTCCTATTACGCCGAGATGCACGGTCTCATCATCGGTTACGGCATGGGCGTAGCTTCGGGCCGATAATGTCCAACTAGTCAAACGCGCGGGCGGGATAAGGGGCCAGTGGCTCTTTATCCCGCCCGTCTTATACCTCAGTTAGCTATTAAACCCATTGAACTTAAGATAGCTCATCAGGTATGCCTTCGAAACAAAGGACGATACCGCACTGCGTACGAGCAGCGACTCGCGCGTAACTTGATGTGCGGTATCGGGCACGGGAGTCTGCTCGACGGAAAACGCCGCACGAATCGATGCCTCAAGCTGATCGACAACATAATCAAAGGCGGTCGGAGCGTCGTAGCTCAAGCGCTGAATATTAAAAAGCGCCTGAACGGCAGCGATGGGTAGCACCTGCTTAAAGATACAAATGGCGATGAGACTCGCAATCTGCTCACGGCCATACTGTTTTTTAACCGGAGCAGGAACGAGGCCGACCTTCACGTAGTTATTGATCATCGATGGCGTGATAACGGGCTGCTCTACGCAAATCGAAAGCGGCTCCATCCACAGCGCAACATATTCAATAACCTGATCGCGATAGAGCGTTACGTTGGGCAGCTGGTCATAGCGTGGCAAGCTCAACGCGTTGAGTCTTCCCACCATATCGGACTGAATAAATGCATCCGGCAGCACCGTCGGCTGAATATCCTCGGGCTTAATGCTGACCGATGTATCGGACATCGGGATAACATGTTTAGCGTGGTTCATAAGAGGCCTCCGTTCGTTTTCTATATTGTATTCTAGGTCATCTAGTTTTGCATACCACATAGCCGCTAAGTAAAAGTGGTTGGACAGCACATTGAAGCACCGTTCAACCACTTTGTTTAAAGATAGCAACCTTACATAAGATATATTATCGTACTTATCCGCGTAGGAAAGCGTATGCGCTGGTTGCCGCTATAGCACCGTCCGATACGGCGGTCACAACCTGGCGTAAACGCTTGGAACGAATATCGCCGGCTGCGAATAAGCCGGGTGTGCGGGTGGCCATGGAATCATCGGTGACAATGCCGCCGTCGGGAGCCAGATCGACTAGGTGCTCAACGAGCTCGGTATGTGGCTGCGTCCCCGTAAAGACAAAAATGCCAAACGAGCCAGGTTCAAAGGACTCAGCGTGCATTTCACCAGTCGCATTGTCCTTGAACGTAATTGTCGTGGGCATCGCTTCGCCAGAAAGCTCAACAATACTAGTTTGGTACCTAACTGAAATATTGTCCTTAGCGAGCACTTTATTCACAACGCCCTCGGGTGCACGGAACTGATCGCGACGCAGCACAATGGTCACGCTGCTGGCAATGTCGGACAGGAACAGTGCCTCCTCGCATGCCGAATTGCCGCCTCCGACAACAAAGACCTGCTTGCCACGGAAGAACATGCCGTCACACGTCGCGCAGTACGAAACGCCACGACCGCGATACGTGTCCTCGCCAACAAAACCCGCAGGACGCGGCGTGGCGCCCATGCACGCAATAACGCTCTTGGCTGCTGTATCGCCCATATCATGATGGATGGTAAATTGTGCCGCATCGGCATCGTAATCGACGCCTGTCACCATACTCCATTCAACCTGAGCCCCCAGGCCTTCAGCATGCTGTTGAAACCGCTCACCAAGTTCGGCACCGCTCAGTAGCGGAATGCCAGGATAATTCTCGATCTCGTTGGACGTGGCGATCTGTCCGCCAGACATGCCCTGCTCAAGGACAGTCGTCGTCAGGTTGGCACGCGCCGCATAAATGGCGGCAGCATAGCCCGCGGGGCCGCCGCCGATAATCGCAACATCGATTGTCTGATCGGTAGTCATGAAGAGTCCTCTCGTCGAAACGTTGTCGTTCTTTGCGCTCATACCCAAATTTACGTGAACGTGACACTCATGCACTACAATGATAAATCCGTGTTACAACGTCGAAGGGGAGTTATCGATGGATCAAACGCAGACGAGCGACGACGCTCCCCTGCTCACGAACAGCGCTCCCCAATCGGAGCAAACCACGCTCTTGGCTCAGCAAAAACCCCTCGTGACCATCGTGCACGCCTCGGTCGGCTCGGGCCACAAGGCCGCCGCAAATGCGATTGCGCAGGCATTCGACCTCATCCGCGGCACCAATGGCATCCCCGAGGATGTTGAGATTGAAGTGCTCGATATCCTTGATTTTGGACGCATTAAATTCGACGGCAATAAGACCGCGGCTTCTTTTACGGGAGCCACGCGCCCCATTTACGACCTGACCTGGCGATATACGCTTACGGGGCATCTTCTCTGGGGTGGCGGCACGGCATGGTCGCGAATTATGTTCCCCGCCTTCAACGAATATATTCGTAGTCGAAGGCCCATAGCCGTGGTCGCAACGCACATCACGGCAGCCAATGTTGCCGTTGGCGCCCGCGTAATTACGGGTATCGATTATCCGGTCATCTGCGTACCGACCGACTACGAAGTCGAGGGCTGGTGGCCCCACAAGGACACCGATCTATTCTGTGTTGCCAACGAATTCATGGCTGAAACGCTGCGTCCGCGCAAGGTGCCCGAGGCAAAGATTCGCATTACCGGCATCCCTATTCGCGCCGGATTCGACACGAATTACGATCGCGAGGAAGAGCTAACCAAGTTCAACCTCCCCACCGACAAGACCGTCGTGCTGGTAATGGCCGGCGCCAGCTTGCCCCAGCCTTACGTCCGCTTTCGCGCGGCGATGGACCACACACTCCCCTTCCTGCGCAGCTTCGAAGACATGCACTTTGTCTTTTTGCCCGGCAAAGACGTGGAGTATGCCACCCGGCTGAAGACGCTCTTCGATGCCATGAAGCTCGAGAACGTCACGGTGTTGGACTATGTCGACGACATGGCGGCCCTCATGCACGGCTGCGACTTGGCAATCCTCAAATCGGGCGGACTCACGGTCACCGAGTGCCTCTGCGCGCATCTGCCGATGATCCTGCTGGGCAAGTCATATGGCCAGGAAAAGGCCAACACCACCATGCTCACCGGCATGGGCGCCAGCATGCACGTCACCACGGCACGAGAGCTCATCGTAACGTTGCGCCACCTGCACGACCATCCCGAATCACTCAAAGCCCTGCTCATCAACGGCGAAGTACTACGCCGCCCCCGCGCAGCCGAAGACATCGCCATCGCCAGCATGGAACTCGTAGGCAAACCCCAAAAGCGCAAACGAGCCTTCTGCCGCTTCTACTGGGGCGAAAAACCCTCGCATATCCGCTAGGCGAAAGTTCGCTGCTCGGCGGGAGCCGCCCTTATATCATTCCATGCTCAAACATTCTCGCTTCGCTGCGAAACTGCGCGCGGGACGATATATAGGGGCCTCCCACAGGCAAGCTGCGTTAACGTACTTGCAGCTATACCAGATTCCCCACCATCAGAATCTGCAAAGGCAAAACCAAAAATATAAATATAGTAAGCCGATGCGAGAAAGGAGGTTTTCCTTTATCGCATCGGCTTACTAGAAAGAAAGGCTTTAATTTTTCAAGCGAGTAACCGCCCGCCCGTCTCTCACACATATCGTTCCACGCGCAGTTTCGCAGCGAGCGAAGCGACGCGAGAATGTTTGAGCATGGAATGATATGTGTGAGAGACGGGCGGGAGGGATACGAGCGCCCCCGCGAGAATGTTTGAGCATGGGATGATATATAGGCGGGTCGGGGCGGTCAGCGGACAGTACGTAAACGACTAAGCGACGCCGCTAGAACCGAAACCGCCGGCTCCTCGGTCGGTTTTATCTAGTTCTTCTACTTCTACGAGGTTGACCGTGGGGACTTCTTGGATGACGAGCTGGGCAATGCGGTCGCCTTTGTTGATTTGGATGTTGTTCTTGGGGTCGAGGTTGATGAGGATGACTTTGAGCTCTCCTCGGTAGTGGGCGTCGATGAGGCCAGGAGTGTTCACTATGGACAGGCCTTGCTTAATGGCCAGGCCGCTGCGGGGCTGGACGAAGCCAGCATAGCCGTCGGGCAGGGCGACAGCTAGGCCCGTGGAGACCAGGCGACGCTCAAAAGGCTTGAGGGTGCAATCCTCGTTGGCTCGGAGGTCAAGACCGGCATCCGTGGGATGGGCGTATTTGGGAAGCTCGACGGTTGGGTCGAGACGTTTAATGTTAACGGTAATGTTGGACATGAAATCACCTTAGCTTGTCGAGCTCTTGCAGAAACTCATCGACGTCTTTGAAATCGCGATAGACCGAGGCAAAGCGGATGTAGGCCACTTTATCGATCTTGGCCAACCGCTTAAGAACCATATCGCCCAGCTCATGGGACGTAACAGCCGTGAGCGTACGGGAGCGAAGCTCAACCTCAATATCGTCAATGATCTCGTTGAGCTTTTTAGTGTCGATATCTCGTTTGATCGTGGCGCGCATCAAACCGACCAGCAGCTTATTGCGATCGAACCGTTGCTTGGATCCGTCTGACTTAATGACCTCGATAGGGTCTTCACAACGCTCAAATGTCGTAAAGCGATAATTGCATGAGCAGCATTCGCGACGGCGCTTGATGGTGTTATTTGATTCCTGCATGCGGGAATCAACGACGCGGGTATGTGCCTTGCCGCATTTGGGACAGCGCATGGTACCTCCTCTAAAACGATTACAAGGGTACCATGCGACGGTACTTAAATCTTAGGAACGTGCGGGAACTTTAAGATGCGCACCGGCATCGAGCGAGCCATGCTCCAGGTGATTGACGTTGCGGATCATATCAGAGGTCTCCTGCGTGGAAAGACCCTCAATCGGATGCTCCTGGGCTAGCGACCACAAGGAATCGCCAGACTGAACACGGACGGTCTCGTAGGTAACGTTGGATACCGACTCGGCATATGCGGCGTGACGAGCGCTGAAGATCGAGGTGGCAAGTACAAAGAAGAGCGTGAGCGCAACGGCCAGGGCGACAATCGTCGAAACCTTTAGGGCAACGGGGGCCGAAGTCGTGGCGACGCACTGGTTGCGGACGGGCTTGCCAGGCAGTGTTTGGAAACCAGATCGGCCGCCTTTAACAACCGTGAAAGCCGGCGCCGCAGGCGTCTTGAGCTTAAGGGCGAGGTTTCCCTGGACCATATCCGTTGCGTTCATCATGTTCTCCTCTCGCGTGTTTTGCTGAGAACAGTTTTATCAAGCCGCGCGGACAAAAATGTCTAGCGCGAGAACGAATGTTCGGTTATTATTATCTTCGAACAGTTGTTCCTGTCAAGCAATAATCGAACATTTGTTTGACATTGGCAGAGAGGATCCCCTGATGGCTCGCAAAATTACCAAGCGTCAGCAGCAGATTTACGACTTCATCAAGGAATATCAGCAGGAGAAGGGCTATCCGCCCAGTGTGCGCGAGATGGCATCGGCCGTAGGCCTCTCCTCCCCCAGCACGGTGCATGCTCATCTCTCTGCCCTGGAGGCTCGAGGGCTGCTCAAGCGCGATGCCACCAAGCCTCGCGCCCTAGAGCTTTTTGATGAGGACGGATCCTCCGTCTCGATTTCCAAATCCGATGAACCCACAGCGCCCCGCGGAACGGTCTCACTGCCGCTCGTCGGTCGCGTCGCGGCTGGGATTCCCATTCTGGCCGAGCAAAATATCGAGGACACCTTTACCATCCCAACCGAAATCGCCACAGACCAGGGCTCCTTTATCCTTGAAGTGCACGGCAACTCAATGATCAATGTCGGCATCTACAACGGTGACTACATTATCGTTCGCGAGCAAAAGAGCGCCATGAACGGCGAAATCGTCGTGGCCATGATCGATGGCTCGGCGACCGTCAAGACGTTCTACAAGGAGCAGGGGCGCGTGCGCCTGCAGCCCGAGAACGACACCATGGAGCCCATCTATGCGACGAACCCCGTTATTTTGGGTAAGGTTGTCGGATTAATGCGCCGGTTCTCGTAATGCAAAAACGCATCACCATATTTGATACCATCCGCGGGTTTACGATGCTATCGATGGCAGGTTTTCACGCCTGCTACGATTTGGCCTACCTATATGGATGGGATATGCCATGGTTTACCGAAACGGTTTTCCAGGATATCTGGCGCGCTAGTATCAGCTGGGTATTTTTGTTTATCGCCGGTTGGATGTGCACGCTCTCGCGCAATAACGTTAAGCGCGCCCTCAAATACGCGGCCGCAGCCTTGATCGTATGGATTGCAACTACACTGGTATCAGTCGACGATTCGGTAAACTTTGGCATCATTTATTGCATGGCGGCGTGCACCGCGGTGGTTGCACTCACCCGTCCGCTACTCCAAAAATTACCGGGCTCGTGGGGCATCGCAGTATGCCTTGTTCTTTTTACCCTAACCTGGGGCATTCCAAAGGCGGTCTACCCACTCCCCTACCTGGCATGGCTTGGATTCCCGGGCCCGGATTTTGTTTCGGGAGACTACTATCCGCTCATTCCATTTGTCTTTATGTACCTTACCGGCTTCTTTACTGCCCAGGCAGCACAAGCATCAAGCCACGAAGCGCCGGCATGGGCATACGCCAATCCCATCCCGGCGCTCGCAGTCCTCGGTCGGCATGCCTTACCGTTCTACCTACTCCATCAGCCTGTCATTCTAGGCGTGCTAGAGCTCGTTTACTCCGTACGATAGCGCTCAAGACGCGGCGCGATTCGGGCCGGCATCTTTGCCACAATGCGAACGCCGTCCTCTAGATATTCCTCATGCAGAAGGGTTCCCTGCTCATGCACCAGCTTAATGAGGGCGCCCTCGCGATACGGGATATCAGCGGAGAGCAACACATCGGTGGCAGCCGCCTCACGAGCAATTCGGTCGACGAGATCGTCGAGCCCCTCGCCTGTCTGGGCCGAGAACAACACGGCCTCGGGATAGCGACGACGGAAACTCAATCGATCGACGCTATCGAGTAGGTCGATTTTATTGAACACCGTAAGCGTCAAACGCTCGCCAGCACCGATCTCGTCAAGAACGCGATCGACTGCCTCGAGCTGGCGCTCGTAGTCCTCGTCAGAGGCATCCACAACTTTAAGGATCAGGTCGGCACCAAGGACCTCGGACAGTGTGGACTTAAAGGCATCAACGAGACCATGCGGTAGCTTTTGAATAAAGCCAACCGTATCGGTAATGGTCATACCACGACCGCCGGGCAAGCGATACGAGCGCGTCGTCGGATCGAGCGTGGCAAACAATTTGTCCTGTGAAAGCACTGTAGACCCGGTCAGGCGATTGAGCAACGTCGACTTACCGGCATTGGTATAACCGGCTAAGGCAACGCGAAACGCCGGCGACTCGATACGACTCTTTGACTGGACATCGCGGCGCTGTTCAACCTGCTTAAGCTCGCGACGAAGCGCGGCAATCTTGTTGCGAATCAAACGTCGGTCAACCTCGAGCTGGCTTTCGCCCTGGCCAAAGCGCGAACCAATGCCACCGCGTGTCTGCTCTTTAGCAAGATGGCTCCACATACCGCGCAAGCGAGGCAACAGATACTGCAATTGGGCTAGCTGCACCTGCAGGCGGCCCTCACGGGTCTGAGCGTGCAGGCCAAAGATATCGAGAATCAACGCCGTGCGGTCGATAATCTTAACCGGTTCGCCCACGGCTTTCTCAAGATAAGACTGCTGCGAGGGCGTTAAATCGTCGTCGAAGATAACAACATCGACATCCATACGATGCACGAGCCCGCAAAGCTCCTCAACCTTACCGGAGCCGATAAACGATTTTGGATACGGCTTAACCAGACGCTGTGACAAACGCGCCACGCACTGGGCGCCAGCCGTATGGGCCAGGCGCTCAAGCTCGTCAAGCGAACGATCGAGCGGCCAGGCGTTATCGCGCCACTCAACTCCGACAAGAACGGCGCGTTCGGGCTCAGGCGCCGTGGGAACGAGGGGAAACCGAGCCATTAGGCCGCCTCGATACGGTGAAGGATATCCTTAACGACCTCATCGATCGTAAACTCGTCCATATCGAACCACACGATGCGGTCATCGCGTTTAAACCACGAAAGCTGACGCTTGGCATAGCGACGCGAGCGCATCTTGATGAGTTCGCGAGCCTCATCCATAGAAATCACGCCGTCAAAGGCATCGATGATCTCTTTATAGCCAATCGCTTGCATCGAAGTCAGGGCATCTCTCAGCCCCTGGTCCATAAGACCACGAACCTCATCAACAAGACCCTGCTCAAACATCAGATCGACGCGTAGGTTAATGCGCTCGTAAAGCGCCTCACGATTACGCATCAATCCAAACCACAGAGCGTGATAATGCTCGCGCGGAACACTAAACTGCAACTTTTGCTGCGCGTAGGACACGCCATCATCGTGCATTTCCAGCGCGCGAATCACGCGACGAACATTATGGGGGTGGATGACCGCGGCGGACTCGGGGTCACGCTCGGCAAGCAGCGCGTGCAGCGCTTCCTCGCCAATGCGCTCGGCAAGCTCCTGATACCCCGCGCGGCGATCGTCCTCAAGTTCGCCCGAGGGAAAATCCATCTCATCCAGGGCCGCCTTGAGATACAAGCCCGTACCCCCGCAAAACACCGGTAGGCGGCCCTCGCCCAGCAAGCGCTCAACATGTACACGAGCGTCTGCCTGATACAACGCTGCAGAATATGCAACGCCCGGTTCAACAATATCGACCAGGCGTAGAGGCGCCGTGCATTCCTCTGGTGCCATCTTGGCAGTGCCGATATCCATGCCTCGATAGATTTGCATCGCGTCACACGACAGCACTTCGGACGAAAGACGAGCCGCTAAACGATCTGCGACATCACTTTTACCAACCGCGGTCGGACCGACAATCGCAACGGCAGAAAGGCTTGCCCCGTGAGAAATCATTAGCGCGGCTCGCCCACAACGGATCCGGACAGATACCACGTCTTGGCAACATCGATGTCAACATCGACAATCTTGCCAATCAACTGATCGATGCTGTAGCCCTCGGGAATCGGTGCATGAACGGTCTGATTCTTAGGACTCTTGCCCAACAGCACCGCGTCATTCTTTTTGCTCGTACCCTCAATAAGCGCCGGCACGACGGTGTGAAGCTCACCCTGGTTATACTCGTGCGCGGTGGTCTCGATAACCTTCACCAGACGGTTAAAGCGCTCAAGAATCACCTCATGCGGCGTGGGATCGTCAATCTCGGCGGCCGGAGTACCGGCGCGCTTGGAGTAGATAAACGTATAGGCCTGAGCATAACGGACCGTCTCGGCGAGCGAGAGCGTCTGCTCAAAGTCTTCCTCAGTCTCGCCGGGGAAACCCACGATGATATCGGTCGAAAGCGCGATATCGGGCATGCGATTGCGGATGCGATCGACCAGGCCCAGATAATCCTCGCGCGTATAGCGACGATTCATCTCTTTAAGGATGCGAGTTGAGCCCGACTGAACTGCCAAGTGCAGCTGCGGCATGACGGCAGGCGTCTCGGCCATAGCGTCGATAGTCTCGGGCAGCAGGTCTTTGGGGTGCGAGGAAGTAAAGAAGATACGCTCTACACCCGTATCGCCCACGGCACGCAAAAGGTCGGCAAAGCGCGGCTTACCAAACAGATCGCGACCATAGGAGTTGACGTTTTGACCCAGAAGCGTGACCTCACGCACGCCCTGGCGTACGAGCCCGGTCACCTCTTCGACAATCTCCTCGAAAGGGCGGCTCTTTTCGCGACCACGCACATACGGCACGATGCAATAAGTGCAGAAGTTATTACAGCCCGTCATAATGGGGACCCAGGCGTGATACTGGGTCTCACGATGCCACGGCATGCTCATAGCATCCGTGTCCTCGTGCTCATTGGTGCGAATATGACGCTTGCCGTCCAAGAATGCCTCGGCAATGAGCTCGGCCACATGCGCGATGGAATGCGTGCCAAAGATAACATTGACGTTATCGACATTGGTGAGCAGGCCCTCGCCGTCTCGTTGGGCAATGCAGCCGCCCACGGCGACCACGCGCTTGCCCGAGGGCGAAGGCGGAAGGCTCTTACAAGAGTTGCACTGACCGTACAGACGGGTGTCAGCGGCCTCACGAACGCAGCACGTCATGAACACAACAATGTCAGCATGCTCCGGATCGAGCGCCATGAGGCAACCATACGAGTCGAGCAGGCCACTCACGCGCTCGGAGTCGTGCTGATTCATCTGGCAGCCAAAGGTGCGAATAAAGTAGGTTTTACCGGCAAGAATATCGCGTACGGAACCCTGGTCCATGTGTATAAGTCCTAACGAGGTGGAATAGGCGGGATCAAAGAGGGCGGGCAAAGAGTAAATACTCTATGCAACAGGCTTAACGTCGTCCATCACAACGTTATCCATAGCAGCTCGATTAATCTGATGAACGTAAATAGAAAGACGGATGGCCGTGCGCGACTCCCCGTTGATGAGGATGTCGGAGAACACCGGCGCGCAAGAGATATCAAACCCGGTCGGAATCAAAAATCCGCGTGCAATGGCCACAGCCTTAATGGCCTGGTTGACGGCACCCGCGCCGACACACTGAATATTGACGGGAACACCATCTTTGACCATGCCGGCAATGGCGCCGGCAACGGACGCGGGCGATGATTTGCTTGATACCTTCAGGCAATCCATGAAGAAACTCCTGCGTTTAAAAGTACGTTTTAACTGCAATAACTGTATCGTACCGAACGGACTCGGTAAAGATGCTATTCCTCTTTGGCAAGATCGAACGTCACAGTGATGCGATCACGTGAAACACGAATCTTGGGGTCGCCGCAAAGGTTGAGATAGTACCGCGATGCAAGATCGTTAAAGTCGCGCTCCACGGCTCGCGAGAACTGCGCCATGTCGTCCTTGGCGATACGCAGCCCGCGACGATCCTTGGCAAGATCAACCGGAGCAGACGCATGCGGAGACGAATCGCGCTCGCGAAGCAGGCGTGCGGTCACACCGCGAACGGGCTTAATCTGGCCCGCCAAGATACGATGCGCCGTACGCTCGGACATCTCAAGGCCCAGACCCGAACAGATACGAATAAAGTCTTCCGCATCCGAAGCAAGTCCCAGGCGATCGACCACCGGAAGCTCGGCTTCGTCATCGATAAACAAAAGACGAGAAGCATCGAGACGGCTGGACGCCTGCGCATGCAACGTCGCGGCAATCTCGGACGGAGACCCCAAATAGACATCACAGGCGCGCAGCTCCTCGAGAGCAAACTCGCAGGCGGCGCGAATGATGTTGTGAGGGCCGCGGGCGCAGACATAGTGACCGTCCTCGTCCTTCACGGCCTGAGGCCAGCTGGACTGATCGGCGCGCTCGCCAAGGCGGTCGGTAGCGACGCTCACCTTAAAAACCGAGCCAAGGTCAACATTCGACGCGACAACGCGTGCCTCGTCGGTGTTCTGCTTAATCGAGAACAATGCCATGCCTCGACCGTGAACGCCCCAACGATCCATCTTCATGCTCTCGAGCTTGGAGGTAACGCGAGCATCAAAGATGCGCTCCTGCATATCCTGCGGCACGCCCGAGCCGTTATCCAGAAAGACGAGCGTACGGACGCCATCTTCCTTGGTCGTGGCGAGATAGACCTTGTCGGCGCCGGCATCACGGGCGTTCCGCAGCATTTCGATGACAATATCCTCGACATGCTGAATGTCGTGCTTTGCCTGCCGCCGCTCGGCCTCCGAAACGCGGAGGCGGACATACCCCTCGCCAAGGTTCTCCTCGACGCGAAGGTTGCCCTCCCCCGACATCGACGCGATAAATGAGATGAGCTCGTTCGCGTCGTTCATGTTATTTAGCGATATCGACAGCGCGGCTCTCGCGAATCACGACGACGCGCACCTGACCGGGATACTCCATCTCTTCCTCAATCTGATGGGCGATGTCATGAGCCAAGACCGTGGACTGAGCATCGGAAATCTTGTCCGGCTGAACCATGACGTGGACCTCGCGACCAGCCTGCATGGCATAGGTACGCTCGACGCCGTCATGGGAGTTGGCAATTTCCTCGAGCTTCTCGAGGCGCTTGATGTAGTTCTCGGCCGATTCGCGACGGGCACCGGGACGAGAGGCAGAAACGGCATCGGCAGCCTGGACCAGAACATCGAGTACCGTGTTGGGGTCGACGTCGGCATGGTGAGCCTCGATAGCGTGAACGATAACGGGCTTCTCGCCATAGCGGCGGGCGAGCTCGGCGCCGATAACGGCATGCGGGCCCTCGACGTCATGGTCGATAGCCTTACCAAGATCGTGCAGCAGACCGGCACGCTTGGCGGTCACAACGTCCAGGCCAAGCTCGGAAGCCATCACGCCGCACAGGTCGGAAACCTCGAGGGAATGCTGGAGCACATTCTGACCAAACGAGGTGCGGTAGCGCAGAGCACCCAGGGTCTTAACGATCTCGGGGTGCAGATCGTGGATACCGGTATCGAAGGCAGCCTGTTCGCCAGCCTCGCGCACGCGCTGCTGAACCAAGTCGGCGGCCTTGTGATACATCTCCTCGATGCGGGCGGGGTGTATGCGGCCGTCAGCAATAAGGTTCTCGAGGGCGACGCGCGCGGTCTCGCGACGGACCGGATCGAAGCTCGAAAGCACGACGGTCTCGGGCGTATCATCGATCACGAGGTTGACGCCGGAAACCTGCTCGAAGGTACGGATGTTGCGACCCTCGCGGCCGATGATGCGACCCTTGAGGTCATCGGAAGGAATGTGCACGGAGGTAACGGTAACCTCGGCGGTATGGTCGGCGGCACAACGCTGAATCGCCAGGGAGAGAATCTCCTGAGCGGTCTTGTGGCACTCGGCGCGGACCTGCTGCTCGGACTCACGGATGATCGTAGCGGCCTCGTGGGTAACCTCGCCACGAACCTTGTCGAGGAGCTCCTTGTGAGCGTCCTCGCGGGTCAGGTCGGCGATGCGCTCGAGCTCCGAGGTCTGCTTGGCGCAGAGCTCCTCAAGCTCGCGGGAGCGCTTCTCGACCTGGCCAGCCTGGCTGGACAGCTGGTGCTCACGCTTGTCGAGGGCATCGTTGCGGCGATCGAGGGACTCCTCGCGCTGCATCACGCGATTCTCGAGCGTACGAATCTCGTTCTTACGCTGCTTGTCCTCGGCCTCAGCAGCCTGCTTGTTCTTGATGATCTCTTCTTTAGCCTCGAGCAGAGCCTCTTTTTTGAGGGTCTCGGCCTGACGCTTTGCATCGCCGATGAGGGACTCAGCCTGTGCGTGTGCCGACTGGATCTTTTCGTCGGCCTCGTGAAGACTACCCTGCTTGGCGGTGCGCATGTAGGCAATGGCGGCGATGGCACCCAAAACGATGCCAACGAGCGCTGCGATGATAGGCATGCTCACTCCTTTTTATGGATTCGTTACACAACAAAGCGAACCGTCCTTGCGAACGGCTCGCGACATTTGAGTAATATGGGCGCAGCTTATGCGGGTCGGATACAGATATACATATAAACAAACTCATCAAAGATGAGCACATATCACAAAGCAAATGACAATGTTTATCGTACGTTGAACCGTAACAACTGTCAAATAAATGGACCCGGTACGGCGACTAAAACGCGGTGAACGGCGGATACGCAAAACGTATGCGTCTAGCATGTGTCTAAACTGCACATTCCCCACGTTCGGCATCGAGACGCGCCTTAACGGCATCGGCAGCGATGTGGTACGAAAAGCCCTTGCCCATCAAAAATCGGACGAGCTTTTCGAATCCACGTGTCTCGGGAACACGACGCTTCGCGAGTAGAGCCGATGCGCGAGCCAAGTCATCATCCGCGGCAAAATAATTCTCGGGATAGCCGGGGATATCATCGAGTACGACATGGCGGCGCTTGAGCTCGGTCTCAATCTTGCGCTGTCCCCAGCCGCGTCGTTTGCGCTCCTCGATAAAGTAGGAGCAAAAGCGGTTCTCATCTAAAAAGCGATACTCAGTGGCACGCTGGACGGCAAAATCAATTGCGGGTTGGCGAAATCCGTAACGAGCCAGCTTGTCACGGACCTCACCCGTGGCATGGTCGCGGCGCGACAGCATCTCAGTCACCATGGTAAGCGCGCATTTACGCTCAATGAGCTGTACCGCTTCACGAAACTCATCCCAATCGCAGGGAAGATCGGGGCGATTTTTAAGAAACAGGCGAGCAACACGAACAGGAATCCAGATGGATCGTTCAAAACCGCCCTCGAGCTCACAGTCGATATGTGCACAAGGCTTTTTTGATGCATACCCACTCGAGAACGAGGAGGCCGCCTTCTTATCGGGAAAGACGACCGTGGCCTCGGTCACCATATACGACATGAGGGCATCCGCTACTCGTCGTCATCATCGAGCATCGCGGAGCCATCGATGGCGTAAAGCTCATCGAACTCCTCAGTTTCGGGCTGATCGGTCAGCTCGACCTCGGACGGAGCATCGTCATCGAATTCAAGGCCACAGGCGAGGCGAACCTTATGCTCGATCTCGTCAGCACAATCGGGGTGTTCGCGCAGGAAGGCCTTGGCGGCCTCGCGACCATTACCGAGCTTATCCTCACCGTAAGCAAACCAAGAGCCCGTCTTTTTGCAGATACCGCACTCGACGGCCATGTCCAGAATCGAGCCCTCTTTAGAGATGCCCGTGCCGTACATGATGTCGAACTCAGCCGAGCGGAACGGTGCGGCCACTTTGTTCTTAACGACCTTGGCACGCACACGATTGCCGATGACCTCGTCCTTGAGCTTAATGCTGTCAATGCGGCGAATATCGATACGCACCGACGAGAAGAACTTGAGGGCGCGGCCGCCCGTCGTAGTCTCGGGGTTGCCGAACATGACGCCGATCTTCTCGCGCAGCTGGTTAATGAAGATGCAGGTCGTTTTAGATTTGGCGAGCGAGCCGGCGAGCTTACGGAGCGCCTGGCTCATCAGACGGGCTTGAAGGCCGACCGTAGTATCACCGATCTCGCCCTCGATCTCGGCACGCGGAGTCAAAGCGGCGACAGAGTCGACAACGATGGCGTCGATGGCGCCAGAGCGCACGAGCATGTCGACGATCTCGAGCGCCTGCTCGCCCGTATCGGGCTGGGAAATGAGGACCTCATCGATGTCCACGCCGATACGCGCGGCATACGTGGGATCGAGCGCGTGCTCGGCATCAATAAACGCCACAACGCCGCCCATAGCCTGGGCCTCTGCCAAAATCTCGAGCGAAAGCGTTGTCTTACCGGAGGACTCGGGGCCGTAAATCTCAACAATACGGCCGCGCGGCACGCCGCCGATGCCCAGAGCGGCATCGAGGGCCAGAGCGCCCGTGGGAATGGCCTCGACCTCGAGCTCGGGACCACCGTCGCCGTACCTCATGATGGAACCCTGGCCGAATTTCTTCTCGATCTCGGCCTTGGTGGTGGCGATCATCTCATCGCGCTCTTTACCCGTCGTGCGAGCATGAACGGTACGTACGGGACCTGAATTCTTGGCCATGAATAGCCCTCCTCTTAACAACCTGCATCGATAATAAACGAACGGCTGTTCGTGGTCAACCGTTCAGATAAATCATATGCAGCCGACCTTTCCAAAACCCAACCAAACGCTGACCAAACACTGACCAAAAACTTGACCGCAGGCGAACCAAGCAAGGCAAGACAAACATGAATACGCCAACTACCTGCACAAAGAGCAAATTCGCCAGAGGTCCCTATCTCCACAATTAAGGGGCCCGGAGGCCCCTTAAAACACGTCTATTCCATAGAATCGAGCAAGCAGACAATGCGATCCAGAGCCTCCGCGACCGCATGGGCACGAACACACGAACGATCGCCCTCGTAGCGACAACGAATGGAGTCAACGACCGGCGCTCCCCCATCGGCCGAGCGATACGCCCAGCCAATATAAAAGGTTCCAGCCGGATCGTCCTCGGTGCCTCCACCGGGGCCGGCATAGCCCGTCGCGCTCACGGCAATATCGCTCTGGTACAGCTCCAGCGAACCGACAGCCATCTCGCGCGCCGTCTGGTACGACACCGCGGTATAGCGGTCGAGCGTCTCTTGATCAACGCCGAGCACGCGATGCTTAATCTCGTCGCAGTACGTCACCGCACCGCCGCGCAGCACCGCCGAAGCGCCGGGGATATCGGCGATCGTCGAGGCGATCATGCCCGCTGTCAGAGATTCGGCCGTCGAAACCGTCACACTACGAACGCTCGCACGCTCGACAATATCGCGTGCGAGCTCTTCATTGTGCGCAGCAATCTGCTCAAATGTTTCCGTCATGCCTACCAGGACCTAGACCGAAAAGACGATCTTGCGACAGTTCCAGAAGTACTGAGCGCCCGAGATAACGGTCAAGACAACGGCCACGGCGTACAGGAAACGCGACACAGAGTAGATACCAAGCGTCAGAGCCACCGGGGCCAGGTTAAGGCCAGACATCGCAAAGACGCACAGATAGCCGCAGATGGAAACCATCGTCGTCGCCGTCTTGTACTTGCCAAGCTTATCGGCGGCAACGACCACACCGGCCGCACTCGCGACCATGCGCAGGGCGCTCACCAGCAGCTCGCGGAACAAGATAATGAACACCGACCACACGGTTACGGTACCAAAATCCAAGAACAGAAGCAGAGCCGAGAACACGAGCAACTTATCGGCGATGGGATCCAGGAACTTACCGAAGTCGGTGATCTCGTTGCGCGAACGAGCCAGGTAGCCATCAACCTTATCGGTGCACGACAGGATGACGTACAGAACAAAGGCAGCAGCGGCGAGCGGGCCGTCGAAGGTGCTCAAATCCGTACCGGCAACGCTTGTGTGAGACAGCGCCGACACGATCATGAACACCGGAATGAAGACGATGCGCACGCACGTCACGATGTTGGCGGGCGTCCAAACACTCGTCAGTTCCTTATTGCTCTCGTTAGCCACGACGCTCTCCTACTCCACAACATGACCGATAAGCTCGTAGCAGAAGCTATCGGTAAACTCGACCGTCAGAATATCGCCCACAGATGCCTCGCTGGCATCCAGATGCACCGCGCCATCGGAATCGGGCGCCTGGAACCAGGCATGTCCGATGAGCTCGGCACCGTCTTCGGTCTCCTCGATACCGTCGACGATCACCTGGGCGCGTTCGCCCACATGTGCGGCAGTTGCAGCAAAACCGAGCGACTCGGCCAGGTCCATGGCCTCCTGGGCGCGCTCGAGCTTAACCTCTTCGTCAACCTGACCTTCCATCTTAGCAGCCAGGCTGCCCTCCTCCTGCGAGTAGGCAAAGACGCTCGTGTAGTCAAAGCCGACGGTGTCCATAAAGTCAATGAGATCGCGGAACTCGTCGTCGGTCTCGGTCGGGAACCCTACCATGGCCGTGGAGCGGATCACGATACCGGGGATGCGCTCGCGCAGGTCGCGAAACAGGTCCTCGAGCTCCTGGCGCGAACCGGAGCGGCGCATGGCCTTGAGGATGCGCGCGTCGCAGTGCTGCACGGGGATATCGATATAGGGCAGCACCTCGGGCGTATCGCGAATGGTTTCGATAAGCTCGTCGGTCATGCCCTCGGGCTGCAGGTAGAGTACGCGGACCCACACGTTATGAGGACGCACCGCCTCATCAACGGCCTGCAGCAGCTGCGCCAGATTGCGCGGCGCGCCCTCAGCGAGGTCCTCGTCGGCAAAGTCGGTACCCCAGATGCCCGTGTCCTGACCGATCAGAACGATCTCGCGCACGCCACCGGCGACCAGGTCGCGCACCTCGGAGATAATGCTCTCGGCATTGCGCGAGTGATAACGACCGCGGATATACGGGATCATGCAGAAGCTACAGAAGCGGTTGCAGCCATCGGAGATCTTGACATAGGCGACAGCGCCCTCGACGGTGCGCTTGACCTGCGGAATATAGGCGGCAATCTCGCGCTCAACACCCAGCACGTCATCGATAACCGCCACGATGCCGTCTTCCTCGTCGGCCTTCACAAAGGCCGCGACCTCGGGCAGCTCGTCGGGTAGGTCGTCGCCGTAGCGTGACGGCACGCAGCCGCACATGACGATCGGGCAGGAACGAACGCCGTCCTGCACCTCGTTGGCAAGCTCGAGCGTGGTCTCGATGCTCTCGGACGTTGCAGAGGCAAGGAACGAGCACGTATTGACGATGGCGATATCGGCATCCTGTGGATCGAATGCCTCCTCGTAGCCTGCGGCAGTCAGCAGCGAACGCATACGGTCGGTATCGACCTCGTTCTTGGCGCACCCGAGGGTGATATAGAGCACGGAGCCCAACGGAGTATCCATGTTGGAGAGCGGTCCTTTCGAAAGAATTAGCGGTAGTTGGTGAACTGCAGCGGCTGACCGTAGTCCTGGTCGCGCAGGAACTGGATCACGGTCTGCAGCGCATCCTTGGAAGCAGAGGAAACACGCAGTTTGTCGGCCTCAATCGTCACCTTGACCTTGAGCTTCTGATCCTTGATGTCCTTATTGATCTTCTTGGCAGTCGTCTGGTCGATACCCTCGACGATGTGACCGAGCACGCGCACGGTACCGCCCGATGCAGCCTGGGGCGCATCCCAGGACACGGCCTTAAGATCGATGCCGCGCTTGATGAGCTTGGAGCTCAGGACGTCGATGATCTGCTTGGAGACAAAGTCGGCCGGGGCGTTGATCGAAAAGAGCTTGTCGCCCTTCGAAAGCTCGATGGTGGCGCCGGAGTCCTTCAGGTCATAGCGCTGGGAAATCTCGCGCGTGGTCTGCTGGAAGGCATTGTCGACCTCCTGCATATTGACCTCGGACACGACGTCGAAGCTGGAATCTTTAGCCATGGTTAATCCTTTCGCTTACGAGCGGCTTAGTAGCTGTCGTACGAATAATCGGTGGAATCGGTCATCGTTTGACCGTCGGTGGCGGTATCGGTGCCGTCCGTGGACTGGGCGTCGGTTCCATCCGCACTGTTAGCATCATCGTTACCGTCAGTGGTCTCGCCGTCCTCGGCGTCGGTCGTCTCCTTCTTGGGAACGGTGATCGTCACGCGCGCCACGCCCGATGTCTTGGTGTCATAGCGGACCTTTTCGCCGTTCTTGGTAACGGTGACATCGGAAGGCTTGGACGTGGTGATCTCGATCGAGGACTCGGGCGTGTATTCCTGCTCAAAGGGGCCGGTCGCCTGGGCGCCATAGACCGACTTGCCATCAACCTTGACCTCAATCCAAGCAGTCTTGCCCTTGGCAACGGAGATCTTGACCTTCGTGACCTCGTTCTCCTCCTTCTTGGCCGTCGTCTTAGCGGCATCCGAATCGGTGGACTCGTCCGTCGTCTCATCGGTATCTTCATCCTCATCGACGGATTCGGTCGTCTTGGAAGACTTCTTAGTCGATGTCTTGGTGGCAACGGGCGTCTCGGGCGTCGACTCGGGCGCCGAGGAGCCGCAGCCACGCAGGAGCACCACGATGAGCACGATCAGCAGCAGCGCCACGGCACCAATACCGGCGTAAACGATACGTGGATCGAGACCGTTGTTCTGGGGAGCATGCCCACCGCCGCGTCCACGATTGGAACCACCGCGACCAGTGCCTTGGGGCATACGACCGCGGTTATTGTCGGAACGTCCGCGATAGCTACCTTGGCGCTGCATGTTGCGCTGGCCCGAGCGGGGGGCGAGCTCGCCGCGACCCTGGTAGTTGCGCTGGCCCGAACGAGGCGCCGAGGAGCGCTGGCTATAAGGTTGCGACTGAGATCGAAGGCGAGGCGTCACCTGCGTAGTATCGGCGTCTGCATAGCCGCCGCGCGGACGACCGGAAGAAACGCCACGGTACCCGCGATCGGAATAACCACCATCGCCGTAGCCGGCACGAGGGTCACGTGCGACACCGCGGGCAGCGGGGAGTGCGCGCTCCTCGGGCGCCGGCGTGCTGCGAAAACGATCACGCTGGGAACGAATCTCCTCGCTCGAGCCCGTTTCGGTAACATAGCCAGCCTGCTGAGGGCGCTGGCCATAACGCGTCGAACGCCCGCCCTGAACCATCAGGAAGCGGCCGTTGTCGACCGAGGAACGCGAATTGACGTAGCCGGCGGCGTCCTGAAAACGACCGCCCTGCTGCGACGTCTCACGCTCATATGCCATCAGATCGTCAAAATAAGCGTTGACGACCTCCCGCGGATTGAGGCCCAAAAAGCGCGCATAGCTCGAAATCATGCCCTGCGCATAGCCGCGCGGAGGCATCGATGCAAAATTGCCATTCTCGAAAAACTCGATGATCTGCGGCCTGATTTTGATGGTGTTGGCGACCTGCTGAATGGAAAGGCCCATTCGGCGACGCTGCTCGAGCAGCATGTCACCAAAGCGTGCAGCCATCAGAATCCTCCAAACTCACGATCTTCACGTGCCATCTCGGCGTCGACAGATTCCAGCGCGGCAAGCCCCTCCTCGTCCAGCAGGACCTCGCGCGGCTTGGAACCGTCGGGCGGTCCGACGACACCCTTTTCTTCCAGCATGTCCATAATACGCCCGGCGCGCGCATAGCCAACCTTCAGGCGGCGTTGCAGGCCAGATGTGGAGCCCAGCTGCGATTCCACCACAATATGAGCGGCTTCCCAGATAAGCGGATCGTCGTCCTGAGGCTCGGCAACGCCGGTTCGCACGATGCCGCCGCCACCTGCCATGGACATGGAGGCAGGTGCCACAGCCGACAGGATCTCCTCATGGTAGTCGGGCTCGCTTTGCGACTTAACGAACTCGACAATCTCGTTGATCTCGTCATCCGAAACAAAGCAGCCCTGGATGCGGCGGGGCTTGCCCCAGTCGACCTTTGAGAACAGCATGTCACCCAAGCCGGTGAGCTTTTCGGCACCCATCTGGTCAATGATGACGCGGGAGTCGATGCCCGTTGCGACGTTGAAGGCGATACGGTTGGTAATGTTTGCCTTGATGAGACCCGTCACCACGTTAGAGCTCGGACGCTGGGTCGCCACGATAAGGTGGATACCGGCGGCACGGCCCAGCTGGGCGATACGCACAATCGAGGCCTCGACGTCCTTGCCGGCGACCATCATCAGGTCCGAAAGCTCGTCGATGATGATGACCAGGTAGGGCATCTTTTGCGGCGGGTTATCGTAATGCTCAAACTCGCCGGCGGCCTGCTTTTCGTTATAGGTCGAGATCTTGCGCACGTTCAGGCGCTCGAAGACCTTCAGGCGGCGCTCCATTTCGGACACCGCCCACTGCAAGGCGCTCGCGGCCTGCTTGGGCTCGGTCACTACGGGCACGTAAAGATGCGGCAGGCCGTTATAGCCTGCGAGCTCGACGCGCTTGGGGTCGACCATGATCAAGCGAACGTCCTCGGGGAGCGCGCGCATGAGCAGGGTCGTGATGATGGAGTTGATCATGACCGACTTACCGGAACCCGTGGTACCGGCGATCAGCAGGTGGGGCATCTTGGCGAGGTCGGCGACGACCGGCGTGCCCTCGGCGTCGCGGCCGATGGCAAGCTCAAGCGGACCGCCCTTAACATAGGGCAGCACGTCGCCCAAGTTGACGTTCTGACGCTTGCGATTGGGGATCTCGATACCCACGAGCGAGGTGCCGGGAATCGGGGCAAAGATACGCACGGACTGAGCAGCAAGCGACAGCGCGATGTCGTCCTCAAGGCTCGAAATCTTGCTCACGCGCTCACCCTCGCCGGGCTGCAGCTTAAAAGTCGTCACCGTGGGGCCGGCAATCCAGCCGACAACGCGAGCGCTACGGCCAAACTCAAGCAGCGTGGACTGCAGCGACTCGGCGGTCTGTTCCAGCTCCTTGTCCGAAGATGCGGCAGAAGCGGACTGAGGGTTTGCATGCAGGATTTCGAGCGGCGGAAGCTTAAGGCCGTCCTCTTCTACGCCCTCGTTATCCGCGGGGGCATTGTCCGCTCCCCCATCGCTAGAAGCAGACGCCTCGGCAGCGCCCGCGACGGCCGTATCGGCAACCTTTGGGTGCTTGAGGAAATCAGGAATTTGAGGGGCGGCCGAGACGGGATTCACTGCAAACGGCGGTTCGGACTCGTCAATCTTGGCCGGATCGTCCTCCATCGAAAGCTGGCCGGTCACCTGGCCGCGCCTGGCATGGCGACGCGGCAGCAAGGTCGTCTTGGCAGTCTCGATCGGAGCCTCGTCGTCCTCGTCATCGCCCTCGGTAAGCTCAATCTCACTCTCGGACCAGGACGGGTCGGGCTCACTCGTATTGAGCTTGGGAGCCGTCTTGCCCTTCTTGGCATGACGGCGCGGCAGCAGCGTGGTCTTAGCGCGCTCGGCCTCCACGGCATCGGACACGTCGACAAACGGATCCTCGTCCTCGTCGTTATCGTCCAAAACCGGGTCCGCATCGTTGCCCATGACCGTGGTCACGGCCATATCGGAGCCCTTTTGACGAAGAATGCTCAGGTGCGGACGGGCAACGCCGGGCACCGACAGGGCTTCGTCGTCACCCCAAGGACTCGCGTTAACGTCGGCACGACGGCGCTCGGCAAAATCGGCCGCACGGTCGCGGGCAGAGCGCAAAACGCCGCCCACCGAAAAGCCGATGATGACAAAACCAACGACGGCCAGACCCAACAGGACCACCATCGCAATAGGCTTACCAAGGGCATTCTGCAGCGCGCTCGCAATAAACGCACCGATGTAGCCACCCGAGGCGGACAGGTTTTGCGGTGTGAACATAAGGTCGCACGAGTCGCTCGTACCCGGCACCATCAGCGAAAGAATGGAGACGACGGCGATAAAGACCACGGCACCGCCCGCAACAGAGCGCACGTTGAGCGGCGAATCCTCGCCTAAAAAGAGCGTGGCGGCAAACAGCAAAATGACAATCGGCAGCACGTAGGCGCCCAGACCAAAGCCCAGGTGGTAGAAACCGGCAACCGCAGCCGTAACGGGTGCGGTCGCCGGCGAAATCACGGCAATGAAGGACGCAATCGCCAAAACGGCAATGACCACGCCGGCGATATCGCGGTTGGCCGAAGGCTCGACCAGGGGCTCAAAATCGTCGAAGTCGGCCTCGTGACCTTTATTGGCACGAAGATGGGAACCGGCACCCTTAGCAGATGCCGGTTGGTTGTTGGCTTTATTGCCTTTGGCGTTTTGTGCAGATCCGCGCGCCAAACTAAACCTCCATGACGACCGGGATGATCATCGGACGAGTGCGCGTACGGCTCCAGATAAAGTTAGAGAGTGAGTCGCGCACGGCCTTGCGAATGGCATCGGAACCGCTGCTGGTGAAGCTGAACTTGCCCTTCTCGATCGTCTTCATAATGGATGCGGAGGCATCCTCGGAGAACTGATCGTCGATGGCAAAGGAGACGCCGCGGCCCGAGAACTCGATAGCCTCGATCTTCTTGTGCTTGAGCGAAACGATAGCGACAGCCGTGACCATACCGTCGTTGGCAAGCTTCTGACGATCGCGCAGGACGATGGGGTCGGTATCACCGATGCGCAGTCCGTCGACATAGACGACGCCAGACTCGACAGGCGTACCGCGCTTGACGATACCGCCACGCATCTCAAGCGTATCTCCGTTGTCGAGGATAAAGATGTGATCGTCCTTGAGGCCCATCTTGCGTGCAAGCTGAGCATGGGCGCGTAGATGCACGGCCTCGCCGTGGACCGGCATAAAGTACGTAGGCTTGGCCATGGCCATCAGGAGCTTGAGCTCCTCCTGGCTGCCGTGACCCGAGACGTGAACGAGGGCGCGGTTCTTATCCCACACGTCGCAGCCAAGCTTGGCAAGGCTGTTGACGACCTGCTGAACGGCCTTCTCGTTACCGGGGACCGGCGTTGCCGAGAGGATGACGGTATCGCCCTCGTGGATGGAGAGCGTCTTGTGCTCGCCATTGGCCATGCGGGACAGGGCCGACAGCGGCTCGCCCTGCGAACCGGTGCACATGACGACGATCTTGTCGT
>ERZ824978.974-NODE-974-length-34789-cov-3.213796_pt1 | contig 34789 bp, 30 predicted proteins | sample MGYA00519860_ERZ824978 | MGnify/ENA primary metagenome ERZ824978 (study PRJEB31778, sample SAMEA3449184) | human gut metagenome | biome: human gut; feature: human-associated habitat; material: faeces | place: United Kingdom | collected 2010/2012 ... | reverse complement strand
TGACGTCTTCGGTTTCAGTGCCACGACCTCGAAGCCTTCTTTCAAGTTCCTCAAGGGAAGGCGGTTCGATGAAAATCAAATGTGCTTCAGGCATTGCCTTTTTTACCTGAAAAGCACCTTGCACATCAATCTCTAAGATTACTTGCGATCCCCTATCAATGCGCTCCTGAACACGAGATCTTAGTGTTCCGTAAGAATTGCCATGAACATGAGCCCATTCTAGAAAGCCACCTTGTGAAACCAGCTCATCAAAATGAGGTTGATCAAGAAAGTAGTAATCCTTCCCATCAACCTCACCAGGACGCGGTTGTCTCGTTGTCGCAGAAACAGAAACCCAGGCATCGGGAACTTGCTGAAGCACCTGCTTCACCAAAGTTCCCTTACCTGCGCCAGAAGGCCCTGATAGAACGAATAGATTGCCTTTTCGCATACTAACCAAGACGCTCAAGCAAGGCTTTCTGCTGACGTTCGCCCAAACCCTTCAAACGACGGGACTCGGCAATGTCGAGTTCTTTCATAATTTTTTCTGCCTTGGTTTTACCATAACCAGGGAGCGTTTCGATAAGCGTAGAAGCCTTCATGCGGCCCACAATGGGGTCGTCCTTCATTGCCAAAACATCCTTGAGCGTAAGCGTGCCATTTTTCAGGTCTTCACGAACCTGTGCTCTTTTAATGCGAGCAGCCTTCGCTTTTTCCAACGCCTGCTGTCGCTCTTCGGGCGTCAACTCGGGAACTGCCATCGTAATGCTCCTTTTTCTCTTCCATTTCAAGACAATTACTTGTCTTGCCTCCTTGATTGCAACATGTTCATATGTCACAAACTACCCAGATTTTAGTATTTGTCCAAAACACTAAAATTCGTAATACAAGGTCATGAACTGCATTAATACTACGAAATACTGTGATTTTAACCTAGTGCAGACACAAAATACGCACTATTTTCAAATACCATTTGAAAATAGTGCGTATCAAAAAAAGAAGCCACCCTAGTTTTGGGTGGCTTAAGAGAAATAACGTATCGGAATGTTACAGAAGGCTATGGAATACACAACCATGATCAGCATGGGCATCGGAACCGGTCAATGAAAGCACAGCAACAACCTTTGCTCCCTCAGCCAGAGCAAGAGACATAAGCGCATTTGCCTTTTCTTCCGAATAAGTATCGAGCACCAGAATCGTTTTTTCGTTCTTCTTAACTTCGACACCGGCAGGGAGTTCGAATACGCCATCTTTACCGACCTGAGCGCTAACGAAACGCATCCATGCAGCAAGCGCAACCGAATATCCGAAATATGATTCGATGCCTTCAGGAGCAATAACCAACTCAGGCTTAACATCACGGTCAATCTGTTGCAACAGCTCTACCGCAAGGCGATTCAATACAATAGGATCTTGCATCAACGCAGCAGAATCGAGCGAATCGCCATCTTCGGCGAAGGCATTCATCTTGTTCAATAGATCTTTGATCTCAGCAGTTTCCATAGCCTAGAGCTCCTTTGCAATCGCTTCAAATGCTGCTGCAGGATCGTTGCTTTCCGTAATAGGACGACCAACAACAATGTGCGACGCACCATTATCGAAAGCCTGACGCGGAGTGGTTACACGCGTTTGATCGCCCATAGCAGAACCAGCCGGACGAACACCTGGGGTAACAATAAATGAATTTGGGCCCAAAATCTCACGCAGCATAGCCGCTTCTTGAGGCGAAGCTACAACACCAGACAATCCAGCTTGCTGCGCCTGACGAGCAAGCACAGCAACCTGGTCAACTACAGGTCGGGTAACACCCGTAGCACTGAGGTCATCCGCGCTCATACTTGTGAGAACGGTAATACCAAGAGAGACAGGCTCATCTTCGACCCAGCGAGCCTCCGCCAAGCCTTCCTTAGCAGCTGCCATCATCTTGATTCCGCCTACCGCATGCATGGTGAGCATATCGGCACCAGCTTCCGCGGCTGCTTTAGCAGCGCCCTTAACCTGATGAGGGATATCGTGGAACTTCAAATCAAGAAAGACTTTGAATCCGCGCTTTTGCAGCGCATTGATGAAATAGGGGCCTTCTTGATAAAACAAGGTCATGCCGACCTTAAGCCATTTAGCCTTACCGGCAAGCATATCAGCCAACTCAAGAGCTCGACTGCGTTCGCAATCAAGTGCAACGATAATGCGATCCTTGCGGGGCACGCTGTTGAAATCTAGCATTCGAGTGCTCCTATCAACTCATTAACATCGGAAACGCCCATGTCGATACAGTACTGTTCAATACCAGAAATCACATCGAGCGTAGATTTAGGATTGGTGAAATTCGCAGTGCCAACCGCTACGGCAGTGGCACCTGCAAGCATAAACTCAACCGCATCGGTGCCTGAGGAAATTCCACCCATTCCCAAAATAGGAATATCAACGGCATTGTGCACCTGCCAAACCATACGCAATGCAACAGGCTTTACCGCAGGACCTGAAAGTCCACCAACGACACGGGCAAGAACGGGCTTCTTGCGACGTGCGTCAATTGCCATGCCGAGTAAAGTATTGATAAGCGAAATAGCATCGGCGCCAGAAGATTCAGCTGCTTTGGCGATTTCAACGATATCAGTTACGTTTGGCGTCAATTTTACAAACATTGGACGCTTGGTTTTCGCGCGGCATGCAGAAACAACCTCTTCAACCATCTTTGGGTCGGTGCCAAAGGTCAAACCACCAGAATCCACATTGGGACATGAAATATTTACCTCGTAAGCATCGACATCAGAGGTTTCTTCGAGCGACTCGATAACCGAAACGTACTCCGGAACGCTATGACCAGAAACGTTTACGATGATGGTTGCATGATTTTGGCGCAGCCAAGGCAAATCGCGATCTTTCAGTACTTCAACACCGGGATTCTGAAGGCCGATGGAGTTCAACATCCCGCTCGGAGTCTCGGCGATTCGAGGAGCGTCATTCCCAGCCCACCCATTAAGAGAAACGCCCTTTGTGGTTACAGCGCCAAGTAAGGCAGGATCCACAAATGCAGAGTATTCGCGTCCCGATGCATATGTTCCTGAGGCAGTGGTTACAGGGTTTTTCATATGCAACCCACCAAGGTTAACAGAAAGAGAAACAGCCATTACCAAATCACCTCGCTCGCATCGAAAACGGGACCATCAACGCACGATCGCTTTCTGCCCTGCTTGGTTTCGACTATGCATGAAAGACAAGCACCAATACCGCATGCCATACGCTTCTCGAGAGAGACATACGTTGGAATACCAGCATTAAGTGTTAGCTCTGAAACAATGCGCATCATGGGTTCGGGGCCGCAACAAGCAACATAATCGAATTGCTTCTCAGCAATCCGACCTGCAACTACGTCAGTCACAAAGCCAGCATGCCCACGCGAACCATCATCGGTAGCCAAGTGGGGCTCGTGCCCAAGAAGTTCTGAATATTTCGGCTCACAAACCAAAGCTTTATCGCTTTGAGCGCCCATAACAACCTCAACGTCAATACCAGAGGCAACAAGTTCCTGCGCATGAAGGAACAGAGGCGCAGCCCCTACACCTCCAGCCACCAAAAGCGCCGAAGAAACACCTTCAGGGGCATTCCAACCATGTCCAATAGGACCCATCAGGCTAACAGCCATACCGGCTTCGACCGTTGTCAGATGCTTGCTGCCGAAACCAACAACCTGATACAGGATAGTGATAACGCTGCCGTCCTCGCTCACATAGAAAACCGAAAAAGGACGACGGAGAATATGGCCCTCCATCCCAGGAATGAGCATATGGACAAACTGCCCAGGCATAAGGTCGGCGCCAAGAGCGTCGACCTTAATGTCGATAATCCAAAGCCTATCAGACACCTGCCTATTGGATATCACTACCCCAGTCTTGTCTAAGATGTCAGCCATAAAGGCTACCTTTCTTCCCACTGCTCGAGATCCTGCAGGGCAATCACAGGCAGGTTCTGCTCGCGCAGGTTTTCAATGGCAGAAACAAATGCCTGAGCTCCAGCCAACGTGGTTACATAGCAAAGGTTCTGGCGGACACACATGGTACGAAGCTGATACCCGTCGCCACGTGTTTCCTGACCAAACGGCGTATTGATAACCAAATCAATCTCACCGTCCATGATCTTAGTGCCAATATTCGGCTCCTCGGAACCAATACGGCCAATAACCTCGCAAGGAATGCTTGCAGCAGTAAGGGCACGACAGGTGCCCTCGGTGCACAAAAGCTTGAAGCCCATGCGGGAGAGATCACGAGCCAAGGGTAGTATTGCGCGCTTATCGCGATCGCAAACCGAAACGAAGCAAGTCCCACCCGTGGGAAGTTCCATCGAAGCAGCTGCCTGAGTTTTCGCGTATGCCGACGGGAAGTTATTGGCAATACCCATTACCTCACCCGTCGACTTCATCTCAGGTCCGAGAATTACGTCAGCCCCGGGGAAGCGACCAAAGGGCATAACGGCTTCTTTTACACAGAAATGCGTTTGACGGCGCTCATCGTCGGGAAGACCGAAAGAGGCAATCTTTTCGCCGGCCATAATTCGAGCAGCAAGCTTAGCCAGAGGAACGCCCGTAGCCTTTGAAACAAAAGGCACGGTGCGAGATGCGCGGGGATTGGCCTCGATAACGTAAACAACGGCGTCCTTTATGGCGAACTGGATATTGATAAGACCCACTACGCCCAAGCGTTTAGCCAACCGACGCGTAATGTTGCGGAGCTGAGATACCTGAGCCTCGGAAAGCGTGAAAGGAGGGATGCAGCAAGCAGAGTCGCCAGAATGAACACCAGCTTCTTCGATGTGCTCGAGAACACCGCCAATGTAAACATCCTCGCCATCGCACAGAGCATCAACGTCACTTTCAATAGCACCTTCAAGGAAGCGGTCGAGATAGACCGGATGATCAGGAGTAATGCGAGCAGCTTCCGCCATGTACTTCTCAAGGTACTGAGCATCATATGCAATAACCATGCCACGACCGCCAAGAACGTAGCTAGGACGAACAAGCAGAGGGAAGCCGATGCGATCGGCAACCTGGCAGGCTTCCTCAAACGAAGAAGCCATACCCGCAGCAGGATACGTAATAGAAAGCTCATCAAGAATCTCAGAGAAGCGATCGCGATCTTCAGCAAGATCGATGGCCTCGGGCTTAGTGCCCATGATGTGAACACCAGAATCCTGAAGAGCGCGAGCGAGCTTCAACGGCGTTTGCCCACCAAGGGTAACCACTACCCCATCAGGCTGCTCAACATCAACAATGTCCATTACGTCTTCGTAAGTCAAAGGCTCAAAATAAAGACGATCGGACGTGTCGTAGTCAGTCGATACCGTTTCAGGATTGCAATTGACCATGATGGTTTCATAGCCAGCATCGTGCAATGCATAGCTTGCATGCACGCAGCAATAGTCAAACTCAATACCCTGACCGATGCGATTGGGACCAGCGCCCAAAATCATAGCTCGCTTCTTATCAGAGAGGCGGATCTCGGAATTGCCCAACTCGTACGTCTTATAGTGATACTCAGTAAGGCTCTCGAACTCGGCAGCGCAAGTGTCAACAGTCTTAAAAACGGGAACAACACCCAGTTCTTTACGACGAGCGCGTACCGTGAGCTCGTCAGACCCAGTCAAGTAAGCAATCTGGTCATCGGAAAGACCGAACTGTTTGGCCGTAAGCATATCTTCAGCCGAAAGCTCATCAAGCGCGCACTCGGCAACCGCGCGCTCAACCATGACAATGTCTCGGATACGATTCAAGAACCAGCGATCGATCTTATTCGCTTCAAAAACCTGATCTACCGTCCAGCCACGTCGGAACGCCTCAGCAACATAAAAAACGCGGTCTTCAGTAGGACGACCAACCAATTCAGCAAAATGGTCCTCATCGAAGGAGTCCTTGCCGTCGCCGCCCAGGCCGTAGCGACCATTCTCAAGGGAGCGCATTGCCTTGCCAAATGCCTCTTCGAACGTACGGCCGATTGCCATAATCTCGCCAACGGCCTTCATACGAGTGGAAAGCGTGGTATCAGTGCCCTTGAATTTCTCGAACGCAAAACGAGGGACCTTGACTACGCAATAGTCGATAGTGGGCTCAAAGCAAGCAGGGGTTGCCTTTGTGATGTCATTGGTAATCTCGTCAAGCGTATACCCTACGGCAAGCTTTGCGGCAGCCTTAGCGATAGGGAATCCAGTTGCCTTAGAAGCCAATGCAGATGAGCGCGAAACGCGTGGATTCATCACAATAAGGCGACCATCTTCAGGATTCAACGCAAACTGAACGTTAGAACCGCCCGTTTCGACGCCGATCTTCTCAAGAATCGCCAACGAAGCAACGCGCATACGCTGGTATTCAACATCGGAAAGAGTCTGGGCAGGCGCAACAGTAATGGAGTCGCCCGTATGAACACCCATAGGATCGAGGTTTTCAATCGAGCAAATAATGATGCCATTACCCGCACGATCGCGCATAACCTCCATCTCGTACTCTTTCCAACCCTCGATGCTCTCTTCAACAAGAACCTCGGTAACAGGAGAAAGGTCAAGACCCTGGGAAACGATGAGCTTAAGCTCTTCCTCGTTATGAGCAATACCACCACCAGCGCCACCAAGTGTGAAGGAGGGGCGAATCACCATGGGGTAACCGAGCATGTCGGCAAGCCCAAGAGCATCATCAACGGAGTAGGCGTAGCCACTTCGGGCAACTTCCAAGCCGATTTCGGCCATCGCCTCATTAAACTGCTTGCGGTCCTCGCCGCGTTCAATAGCCGCAAGGTCACAGCCAATCATCTCGACGCCAAATTTATCCAGAACGCCGCTCTTGGCAAGTTCAACAGCAGCGTTAAGAGCCGTTTGACCACCGAGGGTAGGCAACAGGGCATCAGGGCGTTCCTTTTCGATAATCTTCTCGATGAATTCCTTGGTAATTGGCTCAACATAGGTGCGATCAACCAGCTGGGGATCGGTCATGATGGTTGCAGGATTGGAATTAACCAAAACAACCTCGTAGCCATCTTCTTTCAGCACCTTGCACGCCTGGGCACCGGAATAGTCGAACTCGCACGCCTGGCCAATCACAATCGGACCCGACCCAATTACGAGAATGCGCTTGATGTCGGTACGCTTAGGCATGTGCCTCTCCTTCCTCTGCGCCAAAAACCCAACCGGAAAGACGGTCGGAGGCGATATCGATGTTTAGATAATCGGAATCGCCGTCCATAAGACGAGCGAAAGCCGTGAAAAGATAGTGGGCATCGGTCGGACCCGGGCTTGCTTCAGGGTGGTACTGAACAGAAAATACCGGCTGATCAAGGAACGCAATACCCTCTGCTGTACCGTCGTTCAGATTCACATGGGTGAGCTGTATCTTGCCAAAACGATCATTTTCGACAACGGGAGCTACCTTGCGCTCCGCCCAGAAACGCAAGTCGGACACATGTTCGCCAACACCATCGGAAAGCTCTGGCACGAGGGGACCTAAAGTATCGAACAAAAGACCGAAACCATGATTCTGCGCAGTGATTTCAACGCGACCCGTACGCAGATTCATAACCGGCTGGTTGCCACCGCGATGACCGAACTTAAGCTTTTCCATCTGAGCGCCACTTGCCAAGGAGATCATTTGATGTCCAAGACAGATACCGAAGACGGGCACCTTGCCAATGAGCTTTTCGACCTGATGATACGTTTCACTCACAGCGTCGGGGTCTCCCGGACCATTACTCAGGAAAACGCCATCGGGGTTCATCGCAAGAACTTCTTCGGCAGGCGTATCCCAAGGCACAACCGTAAGCTTGCAACCTACGCGAACAAGACCCTGAAGGATTGACTTCTTAACACCGCAATCGTAAGCAACCACGTTGTAGCGTTCTTCAGCAGGACCAGCAACCGCGAAGGAATGACTTGCAGAGAGCTCATCGAAACCCTGGGCAGCATTTCGACTTACCGTTTTAGCAAGGTTTACCCCAACAATGCTCTCCGACTCACGGACTTTGGCAAGCAGGCTTGCGGGATCAAGATCGACAGTGGAAATCACACCACGTTGAGCGCCCTTATCTCGAAGGTGTGATGTAAGTGCACGAGTGTCAATGCCGCCAATGGCTACAACATTCTGGCCCTTGAGGTATTCAGGCAAACTCTGCGTGCTGCGCCAGTTAGACGGGGTGAAGCACATATCGTGTACTACAAGTCCGCGAAGAGCCAGGGAATCAGCCTGCAGGTCGTCGAGATTCACACCGTAATTTCCGATCTGAGGATAGGTCATGGTGATGATCTGACCAGCATACGAAGGGTCAGAAATGATCTCAAGATAGCCTTCAAGTGAGGTATTAAAGCACACTTCACCGAAAACCTCGCCCTCCGCAGCGCACGAAAAGCCCTCGAACACTGAGCCATCTTCCAAAACCAGCAGCGCCTTAGGCCTGCTGCCAACGCTGGTATTGCCAAGAAGCTTACTCAACGATGTCACCATCCTTACAAGTCAAAGTACCGCCGACAAACACATCGCTGGTACGTCCAATCAATTCATAACCCAAAAAACCGCTGTTTTTTGATTTAGAGCACATATCATCCGCATTAACGACCCACTTCTTTTCAGGATCAAAGATAGTGAGATCGGCCACATCGCCAGGTTTGATCTGAACTTGATCAACACGGAGAATCTCACGAGGGCGAATAGCCATAAGCTCAACCATACGGTCATAATCAATATGTCCAGGTCGAACCAAGTAGGTCAGCACAGCGCCAAGAGAGGTTTCGAGTCCCGTCATGCCAAACGGGGCCAGCTCAAATTCACGAGCTTTTTCATGAGCTGCATGGGGGGCATGATCCGTAACGATGCAATCGATAGTGCCGTCTTTGATCCCCTCGATGATAGCCTTATTGTCGGCCTTGGTACGCAACGGTGGATTCATCTTTAAATTAGTATTGTACGTAGAAGTAAGATCATCTTCATTCAAAACAATATGATGGGGCGTAGCCTCGCAAGTCACCTTGATTCCACGAGACTTACCTTGACGAACAATATCAACGCCACGAGCAGTTGTGATGTGCTGAATATGAATAGGGCAACCGGTAAGCTCAGAAAGTGCAATGTCGCGCTGTATCTGAAGCTCTTCGCCTGCACCGGGCCAACCCGCCACGCCTAGACGAGTGGAGACCACGCCTTCATTTACCTGACCGGGGCCGACCAGCTCTTCATCCTGACAATGGCTCATAACCACGCAGTTGAACATCTTCGCGTAGTCCATAACACGACGCATCATGCCAGCGCTCTGCACACCTCGACCATCATCGGTAAAAGCTACCGCACCATGGGCAGCCATATCGCCAATCTCGGCAAGCGATTCACCCTTAAGTCCCATAGTGCATGCGCCCGAAGGATACACTCGGCAATGCCCTGCGCTCCGAGCACGGTCAAGAACGTAATCGATCGTGGCGGCATTATCGGTAGTAGGAGTGGTATTGGGCATAGAGCAGATACCAGTAAATCCACCATGAGCTGCCGCAGCCGTGCCAGTCTCGATAGTCTCCTTGTACTCTTGGCCTGGATCACGAAGATGCACATGTATATCAACAAGACCAGGGACCGCAATACAACCAGCGCGATCAAGGATCTCGGCACCATCGGCACTCAAATCTTGTCCCACTTCGGCAATCCGATCGCCATCAATGAGGATGTCGCAAACCTCATCAAGGCCAAGAGCGGGATCGATAGCACGAATATTCTTAACGAGCGTTTTCATCGGAGCCTCCCAACAAGAGATAAATTAGCGCCATACGAACGCAAACACCGGAAAATACCTGATCAACAATGACCGAATGAGATCCATCAGCCATGTAGCTATCCAGCTCAACACCTCGATTGATAGGGCCAGGATGACAGATAATGGCATCCTCCTTCATCAGGCGCTCACGCTCGCGAGTCAACCCGTACAAAAGGTTATACTCACGAAGGCTGGGAAATGGAGCGCTTTCCAAGCGTTCCATTTGAATACGAAGCATGTAAACCACATCGAGATCCGGCAATGCCTCATCAAGATACGGGGTAACCGCATCGGCGCCCAGTACATCGGGACGAGCAGGCAGAAGCGTGGCAGGCGCAATTAACGTAACGTGTGCACCCATGCGATGAAGCGCAGGAACAAGGGACCCGCACACACGCGAATGAGCGATGTCGCCCACAATGCCAACCCTCAAACCCTCGAAAGAGCCCTTTTCCTTCCAGATGGTATAAAGGTCAAGCAAAGCCTGGGTAGGATGCTGATGCTTGCCGTCGCCGGCATCAATAACTGCTGCATTAGTGTTCTGAGATACGATATACGGGGCTTATGACGCACGATGAACATATCGACTTTCATTGAGTCGAGAGTGCGCACCGTATCAACAAGACTTTCACCCTTCACGGTAGAAGATGTGCTACCGCCCGCATTTAAGGAATCGCAAGACAAACGCTTTTCAGCCAGCTCAAACGAGCCCCTCGTACGTGTGGAGGGCTCAAGAAACAGGTTGCATACCGTTTTCCCGCGAAGTGCAGGAACTTTTTTTATGGGACGTTCGTTGATTTCCTCGAACGTGCGTGCCTGCTTCAAAACAGTCATGATGTCTTCGGGAGACAGGTCATCAATAGAAAGCAAATGCTTATGAGCGAACATCAGCCTCTCCTTTCAGTGGCGCAGAGCCAACATGCTGACCAGAAGCAATGCGCGAAATTCGAACGCAGGACTCTCCATCAACTTCGTTAAGGAACAAACGCACACTTTCGTTTGATGCAGAAGGAACGTTTTTGCCAACAAAATCAGCCCTGATGGGAAGCTCGCGATGTCCACGGTCTACCAGCGTAGCCAACTGAATGCGAGCGGGACGACCAAAATCCATCAAAGCATCGAGAGCAGCCCGAATGGTTCGACCGGTGTACAAGACATCATCCACCAACACAATGGTTTTGCCATCAAGGGAAAAGAGGATGTTCGTGCCCTGAACAACAGGAGCAATGTTCAGGATTGAGTCATCGCGATAAAAGCTAATGTCAAGAGAACCAACGGGAAGCTGAGTTCCCTCGATACCTTCAATCAGTTTTGCCAGGCGATGCGCGAGAACATCACCGCGCGTCACAATGCCAACAAGCGCCAGATTCTGGCACCCTTTGTTTTGCTCGAGAATCTGATGGGCCATGCGAACGAGCGTCCGATCGATTTCGGATTCGTCCATAACCACCGATTCCTCAAGTTCCGTTTCTTGCATGCACGCTCCTTTCGTTGTAAATCGAAGTGCGTACAGCAGAAGCCGTGCAATCAAGAAAGACGTACCTAAAGAACGTCACCCTTGACGCTCTCCTGCCCGTATACAAAAAATGCCCAAGCAAGAGAGGGGCAATCAGTCAGACTTCGCAAAACTTGCGAAGCGTATGTTTGCACCTTATCGGTCTCTCTGTACCGCCATTAAAGGTCTTGATGATTATACGGCGATATGCCCATTAGGTCTAGGGAAAAGAAGCAGGCCGCCATAATGGCGGCCTGCTGAGCACTCTCTATTTCACACGTTTTAAAACGCATGCAAAATGGGCATCATAAATAGGACCTGTGACCTTTTCTCGAGACAGCGCATCGGTGGAAACCGTGCGAACTACCTCAAACTCAGAACCAACCTCGCTCTCAAGGAAAGAATCAATGACCCGCTGGTTTTCCTGGCTCAAAACCGTGCAGGTAGCAAAGGTGAGCTGGCCTCCCACTTTAACAAGACGAGCAGCTTCCAAAATCATCTTTTCGCCCATAGCAGCCAAAGATGCAACATCGTCTTCATTCATGCGCCAACGAATGTCAGGATGGCGTCGCAACGTACCGATACCAGAGCAAGGAGCATCTACAAATACCGCATCGTAGGAATTCGAATCGAAAGAAGACAGATTAGTTGCGTCTTTGACGAATACCTCGCTCTGATTAATGTTCGCCTTAGCCAGTTGTACTTTACGCTCTTCTGTACGTTGCACGTCCATATCAAGCGTGTCGAGCTGAATCTGCTCGCCAAAACGAGTAAGAGCAGCATTCTGGAGCAAGATAGTTTTTGTCCCGCGACCCGCACCGATTTCAAGGAATCGCTCAGGTTTGTTTTCAGGCATCGCAAGCGAAGCAATGCACTGAGCGGCAACGTCGCTGATCACCAATCCCCCGTCAGCCAATAGCTTTGCAATATACTCATCGGTTACAGCGGTACGCTCGGCGAAGCCGAACACAGGAAAAGCCAGGGGGAGATCGACCGATTTCGAAACGGGCACAATTTTAACCTGGCGCTGAACCATTTCCGAAAGAGCCTTCGGGCCATCAACGCAAGCAAGATTCAACATGAAAAACAGTGGCGCAGGATTATTGGACCGCTGCATAAAGCGCAGTGCTTCATCATGCCCAAGCTCTTCGATAAGACGCTCAGCAAGCCACAAGGGGAAACCCTCAGACAAAGCCGCCGCTTTAGGACTTGTCTCGATATCGCCGAATGGGAACTGGTCCTTCATTTCAACTGCACGATGCAAGGCAAAATTAGCAAGACCCTTTGCTTGCGGAGCAAACGAGCGAACCACCTCAACGCCCTGGTCGACGGTTACATGATCAGGCTTCTTCAAATAGAAGATCTCACAAAATGCCATACGGAGCGCATCTCGAACATCAGGTTCAACCTCTTCCGGGTTGGTAAGAACGGAATCAATCATCTCGTCGAGGGACCCCTTGCGGGCAACAACCTCTGTTGCAAGCAATCGCGCAAACGCACGTTCCTTTACCGGTTTATCAGAATAGGTGATGAACTTGTCTACGCCCTCGCTGAGATAGCAGCCTTCTTCACGAATGTAAGTAAGAACCTCATGGGTCAACAAACGCGCAGGCGTAGCCTTGGTAAAGGAACGCTTTTTCTTGCCTTGACCAGCTCGATAACCCAAGCTTTTAGTACCGCCCAGGCTGCCACGATCGAAACCAGCAAACCCATTGGGCGTGCGCTGTTCGGAACCAGTACCTTCTTTGGCTCGCGGAGATTGACGACGGTCCTCAAACGAACGATTGCCGCCTTTGTAGTCACGGTCAGAACGATTGCGCCCCTCGAAACCTCGCTTTTCGGAGCGCCGATTGCGATCGCCCCCACGATAGCTGCCTTTGTAGCTGCCATCAGCAGCACGATCCCCCGATCGCCTATCATCGCTAAAGTTCCGCTTAGAACGGCGCTCATCCTTATTGAAGGGCTTATCACCCTTACCATAGCGAGGCTTAGAACCATGCCCGTTACGCTTCTTAAAATCAGAGCCACCACGGTCTTCGCCCTTAGGTGAAAAGCCAGGTTTTCCGCCACGACCCTTTCCAGAGGGTTTAGACCCACGGAAATTGCCCTTGCTGGAACCGGGCTCCCCCCCGCGATAGCCGCCCTTACCGGCTGGCCTGCCCCCACGAGGAGCACTGCTTCTCTGCTTATGTTCGCCGTTATTGTTATCCATGGATCTCCTGCCATTCAATACCGCCCTGTTTTATACCCTGAATGCCTGCCGCAAAAGCTTTTGCTTCCATGGGCTTCTTTCCATCAGGTTTGACGGTAACTACTTCCAAAATCGAATCATTGCATCCCAAAAATAAACGTTTTGCCGCAAAGGCAACCTCACCACGAGAGACCGATACGGGACAATCATCGGCTAATACGGGATGTGCCTCTAATACCGAAAGCGATTTGCCCGCGATTACGCAGCGGCATGCATGACTATCACTTGACGAGAGCACCCTGCGCCAAGCATCGCTGGCCGAAAGAGACGGGGAGATATCAAGTTCGCCCTTCTCAATTTTTTCGGCATACGTTACTCCGCACTCAGGTTGCTGATGCCAACTGACAGGCTCGCCGCTTTCAAGCAAATCCAGGACCTTTAGCAGAGCCTCGCCGCCTAGGACCGCAAGTTCGGAATAGAGCTGATCAGTGCTTTTGCCAAACACCGAAGTCGATCGCTCCTCAGCGACATCGCCCGTGTCCAGGCCTTCCTCCATTTGCATAATGCCAATGCCAGTGAGTTCATCCGCAGCAAGAATAGCACGCTCTATAGGAGCCGCCCCCCTCCAGCGAGGAAGAAGAGAGCAATGAACATTGAGGCAGCCAAATCGGGGCAACTCCAATACGCGTTTGGGAAGGATCGCTCCATACGCAGCAACGCATACAGCATCGGGACGGAGTGAAGCCAATGCCCCAAAGGCCTCGTCGCTCTTCATAGACGAGAATTCATATACGGGAATCCCAGCTTGAACGGCGCGCTCCTTAACCGGAGAATAAACCAGTTTTTTCCCTCGGCCTCGAACGGCATCAGGCCTGGTAAAACACCCAACAACCTCATGATGTGACTCGATGAGCCCCTGAAGAATATCAGCAGCGAATGCCGGGGTGCCCATAAAAACAATGCGCATACTATTCCGTTTCTCCCGGCTTGGCGCCATTCGCTAGAGCAACATGATAATCATGGAGGGCCTTGACCTTGTCCATGGGAGAGCACGATTCCAACAAAGTAATGCCGTTCAGGTGGTCGATTTCATGCTGGAAGCAACGACCCAAAAGACCATCGCTTTCCAGCTCGCGCACTTTGCCATCAAGGTCGTAGAAACGAACACGCGAAATCTCGTTGCGCGTTATCGGAACGGAAATGCCAGGAAGAGAAAGGCAGCCTTCCTCAGCGGTTACCCTTTCGCCCTTCACCTCTATAACCTCAGGATTAATAAGCACAAGAGGATTGGAGGTTTCGTTTGGGCCATCGTAGCAATCAATAACCACCATGCGCTTATTAAGGCCAACTTGTGGCGCAGCAAGTCCGCAGCCATTATTGGCATACATGGTATTGAGCATTTGCTTAGCGAGCTTCTTTAATGATTTATCGCCAACCTGGCACGGTTCGCAAACCTGACGCAAACCCGGATCAGGCGAAAGAACGATATTCATGGTCCTCATAGAGCAACCCTCTCTTGTCAAAAACGCTTCACCTATTGTTTCGAGCGCATAATTTACCAACTAGTTAGTATAACAGCGGTTTACCGATTACTCGGTTTTCACATGGTTAGCACGTAAAGAGTTAAGCTCGGTCTGAAGCATATAAATAGCTTGAAACACCATATCGCGCTCTTCATCGTTTTGTGTCTGGCTCATTTGATCTCGCATAGAAGAAATGGCAGATTCCATATCGCCAATAGCCAACTCGTCGGCAAGATAACGCAACATATCATGCGCGGGTACTTCACTCTGAATTGTTAATGCAGTTAAAATTCTTGCCGCATATTTACATTTCTCCTGAGCGCGCATTATCAAGTCGGCAGCAGTGAGGGCAGGATCCGCGGAAATTAATTCCATTATGATCCCACTTAGCTCCCTGTGGACCTTCTCGTGCCATTCGGTCTGACCCAATTCGTTCATGAAATCAGAAATCATAGCGGGATTGTGGGCACATAGACTTAGGAACTCGCGTTCAGTACGAAGTCGGTTCTTCTCGACGGGACTCAATGATCTCGCAGCAGGCTTACGTGGCCGATTAGCTACAGAACGATCGGAGTAATCCACGGGCATCGAAGTTTTTAGATCTGAGAGACGCAAAAGAATATCTTGCTCACGAGCATGAACGCGACTCGATATGTAGACTGCATAATCTTTTGCCAGAAGGGAATCTTTGATGGGAGCCAAAACAGCCAACGACTCATTGGTGGCACGGGCACGACCTTCAGGGGTAGAAAGGTCATAACGAGAAAGGCGGCGATCAATACCGAATTTGATAAGAGGAACAGCCCCGTCCAAAACCTCCTTGAAAGCATCTGCACCGTGCGCGGCTATGAACTCGGCAGGGTCAAGTCCATCCGGCAGGGTCACAGCACAGAGATCTACGCGAGAAAAACCCGCCTCGGGCGTAATGGACGAATCAATGAATTGAAGCGCCCTATCAGCAGCTCGTTGACCAGCCTCATCACCATCAAACAGATAGATGATACGAGATTTCGCATGATGGGAAAGAAGTCGAATGTGCTGACGAGTAAGAGAGGTGCCTAGTGTGGCAACAACATTGGTAAAGCCAGCTTCATGAAGAGCAATAACATCAGTGTAGCCCTCAACAACAATGGCATCACCCGTACTCGTCATACGGGCCTTAGCCTTATCAAGAGCGAATAGAACTTCAGACTTATGGAAAATTGGTGTATCGCCAGTATTGAGATATTTCGGCTCTCCCTGACCAATAACGCGTCCGCCAAAAGCAATGCAATCGCCACGGACATCGTTAATAGGGAACATCACACGATTGAAAAAACGGTCGTTGATCCCCTGAGAAGCCCTAACCGCAACATTCGCTTCGATCATTTCCTTTTCTGAATAACCCAATGAGCGAAGATGGGTAACCAATTGCCTTCGACCAGGAGCATATCCGAGATTCCAAGATACCGGGATGGAGCCACCTAGTTCACGACTGGAAAGATACGTCCTCGCTGAAGCGGGTCCCTCATCGGACGAGCGCATAAGCAGCATATGGTAATAAGAAGCAGTTTCGGAGCAAACGGCTTTCAATCGAGCTTTGAGACTGTGAGCCTTCGTGGCTTGGGCCGACTCAGTAAGTTCGATATTTGCACGGCGAGCCAAAAAGCGGACGGCGTCAACAAAATCGACATCGTCAAGTTTACGAACATAAGAAATGATGTCGCCACCTTCGCCGCAACCAAAGCAATGCCAAGTCTGAGAAACAGAATCAACTTTACAAGAAGGCGTTTTCTCCTGATGGAAAGGACAACAACACCAAAAGTCCTTCCCCCTCTGACGCATCACTGAACGCTCAGAAAAAAGCTCAACCAAATCGTTGGCTTCACGAACTTTACGTATGTCTTCGTCGGAAAAAATAATGCCCCCTTTCTGAGCAATCCAGCAAAAAACATCGAGCAAGCGCTAGCCTGCTCGATGTAAAAGGGTAGATCCGCCTCTAGAGAGGAAGCTTACGACAGTATTCGATATTGCCCATAACCGTGCGAATAAGCTCTTCAGTAGAGTCGAACTTGATCATTGGACGAAGGAACTCGACAAACTCAACTTCAATGTATTCGCCATAAATATCCTTACTGAAATCAAGGATATGAACCTCACAAGTTGCATCGGTTTCATCTTTAAATACTGGCGATACACCCATCGAAACGGCAGCGCGATACCTTTCGCCATCGACAGTTACATAGGCGGCATACACGCCTTCACCGAGCACTCTACGCTCCGGTTTGATGAAAAGGTTAGCTGTAGAGAAGCCCATATCGGCACCCTCACCACGTCCAGGACGGACCTTTTCCACAAGCGTGAAACGACGACCGAGAAGTTTTGCCGCTTCATCCAAGTCATGCTTTCCCAACAGCTTGCGAATTCGTGTAGCAGTAATAGGAGCCCCATCGGTGCTTTTAAGGTTATGGGCATCAATATGGGTGCCAACTACAGCTCCCCACTCCCCTAAATCAGCAACCGAACCTGAAGCACGAGAGCCGAAGTGGAAATCAAGCCCAACATGCAAATGAGCGGGCGCATGACCATTAAACGTTTCCCTTAAAAAATCTTCAGGCGAAAGACTCGCGAAATCACGAGTAAAGGGGAGCGCCACAACAGCATCAACGCCACAATCGCAAAGCATTTGAAGGCGACGTTTATTGCTCAGCAGTTTTCTTAATCTATCCGGATGAAATATTTCATCCGGATCAATATCAAAAGTCAAAGCAATAGATTGACCGCCCGTTTCCTTTGCAGTGTCCTGCGCACAGGAAAGCAAGTAACGATGGCCCCTGTGGACACCATCAAAAACGCCAAAGGCGCAAGAGGAATTCTCAAACAAAGAATGGTCGAATGATTCATCGACTTTATAAAGCTGTGCCACGTTCAACACCTATCGAAAACACGCATCGCGGACGATAGCGATGCTCGGACTCATGATATTCATATAACGCTTTAAGGCGGTTCTGCACTATGATACCCACCACTTCCCCATTTTCGGGAGGCGTGGACGATGCAAACACGCTGGTAGTGCAGCAGCAAGGATCAAAAACGTCTTGCGAGATAGGTTCATTGAGTGCAATATCATCACGATTTAACGCAGAGCCATTAGTGACTTTATCGGTAAAATCGCGGACAAATGCATAACGTATGCCTAATGCGCGGAGGGGATCAATAGTGCCGCAATCGGGTGATTGCTCAAGCATTTCCAGAGTAACGCAATCCTCAAGCGCAACCGTTCCCGAAATCGTGCGCTCAAGAAAGCTTACGTGCGCCGCAGTACCAAGATCACGACCAAGATCACGAGCGATTGCGCGCATATACGTTCCCTTCGATACGCTCATCTCAACGTCCCATTCAGCCACCTGGCGTCCCGCATCGTCGATAAGCTCATTTACAGAAAGCAACCTAGCATCGTAGATCTCAAATTCGCGTGGCTCAAGATTAATGATTGTACCCTTACGCGCAGCATCATAAGACTTACGGCCGTTCACCTTGATTGCAGAATAGACAGGTGGGATCTGAGTGCCTTTTCCTACCATCTTTGCAACATAAGAACGTGCGTATTCCTCTTCATATGCCTCAAGAGGAATAGGGCATTCCTTAGTTACTGAACCCTCAGCATCATCAGTTTCCGTACCAATTCCAAAACGAACGCCCATACGATAACGCTTACCGTGTCCAACCATATACGCATCAAGGCGTGTTGCGGGTCCAACGCAAACCACAAGAACACCGGAAGCAAGCGGGTCGAGCGTGCCAGTGTGGCCCACTCGACGTTCGCCAAATATCCTACGGCAGCGATTGACAACATCATGGGAAGACATGCCCACAGGCTTGTTAATGGCAACAAGCCTGCTTAATCCTGACTCGCCTCTTTTGGCCATCAGCAATCACCACCTGAAATAGAAAAGCATTGCTTCAGCACCTCAGTTGGAACCTCATCGAGAGCCGCTTCGAGCGAACCTTTAAAGGTAAAACCAGCAGCAGCCTTATGTCCACCGCCCCCAAAATAGCGTGCAACTTGAGCAACGTCGGTATCGTCGTCCTTGGCCCGAAGACTACCCCGAACTTCGCCAGCAACCGTCTGCTTCAATATTAAGGCGACACGAACACCGCGAATATTGCGCAAAGTGTCAATGAGAGCCTCGGCATCGGCTTTGATCGCACCGCACGCATCGAAATCTTCCTTATCCAAATACGAATAGACAAAAGCGCCTTCGCAAAGAAGCTCCATCCGATCCAGCACAATGCTTTCGAGCTTCATACTGGCAAGTGATCTACTTTGAAAAAACTCACGACTGATCTGGGTTGGATTAGCACCAGCATCCATCATTTCCGAAGCGTTGACGAAAGCTTGTGAGTTGGTGTTTTGATAGGAAAACCTTCCGGTATCGGTAACCAAACCAGTAAGTGCGCATTGAGCGACCTGAGGAGTTAAGGAGTCTAGATACTTGCAAACTTCCCAAACAAGCATACTTGCCGAGGGGGATTCGGGGTCGACATAGTTATATTCCGACATAGCCCCTTCAGTAGCATGGTGGTCAATGGTAAAGCGAACCGATGCTTTCGCCTGGAGAACTGCCGCTAAACCGATGCGCTCTACTGTGGGTACATCAACCGCTATAAATACCGAAACGGGGCCTTGATATTCTGAAGCAACTTCAATCTCGTCAACACCTGGAAGAAACATGAGATTTGCTTCGATGGGATCATCTTTTGCCAGGACACAATGGGCAGTTTTGCCCATTGCACGCAAAGCATGGCATAACGCCAACTGCGAACCTAGGCAATCACCATCGGGATTGATATGACCGCATATCACAAAATCGTCGAGCGCACTGAGGCGCTCGGCGATTTCGGACAGCGTAGTATTCGTCTGAAGGGTAGGCACTTATTCCTCTTCGTCTGATGAATTCCTTGCAGCATCGCGCGCAAGTGCGCTTGCAATGCGTTCTGCCTCGTCAACACTGGAGTCAAGTATAAAACGAAGCTCCGGTGCCATGCGCCAAGACAATTTCTTAGCCATAAGGGAGCGAATCCTGCCGCCGGCAGCTTCAAAAGCAGCAGCAACCTCCAAATAACGCGAAGGCTCCATCGTGTAATAGATGTTAGCTACACTACGATCAAAGCTAACCTCGCATGACGTAATAGTCACCATGTTTAAACGCGGATCGCTTATCTCGAAAAGCAGAATACTTGCAATGACTTCGCGAGCCTGCTCATTCACCTTACGGCTGGAAGAACCTTGCTTCATAATTATTCGGTCCTTTCGACTTCAACGGTACGGAAGCCTTCGATGGTGTCACCAACCTTGAGGTCCTGGTAACCCTCGATACCAATACCGCATTCGTAGCCACGTGCAACAGTCTTAACGTCATCCTTGAATCGACGGAGACTGCCGATATTGCCTTCATAGATAACTGTACCATCACGAACAATGCGTACCTGATCATCGCGGCTAAGCTCACCTTCGGTGATATAGCAACCGGCAATAGTGCCAGCCTTAGGTACCTTAAAGGTGTCGCGAACCTCTGCGATGCCCGTATCCTTTTCGACGATATCAGGCGAAAGAAGGCCAACTCGCGCAGCGTTGATGTCTTCAATGGCCTGGTAGATAACGCGGTACAACCTGATGTCAACCTTTTCGCGCTCAGCAACTTCTCGAGTCTTACCAGTCGGGCGAACATTAAAGCCGATGATGATAGCATCTGAAGCAGCAGCAAGCGTGACATCAGTCTCAGTAATACCGCCTACAGCAGCATGAATGATATTAATCTTAACTTCGGACTGATCCATCTTCGAGAAGGCATCACGCAGAGCCTCGATAGAGCCCTGAACATCAGCCTTAACAACAAGATTAAGATCAGTAGTCTTACCTTCCTCGATGCGCGAGAACAGGTCATCCAGACTCATATGAGAACGAGCTTCCTGCTTGGCCAAACGAGCGCGCAATGCACGTTCCTCTGCCAAACGACGAGCATCGCGCTCATCCTCAAACACACGGAATTCGTCGCCAGCGGTGGGAACAGAATTCAAACCAAGGATCTCAACTGGATCAGCCGGCTTAGCGGCATCTACGTGGGAACCACGAGGATCGATAAGCGCACGAACTTTACCATAAGAGGTACCTGCAACAACCACATCACCAGGGTGCAACGTACCGCGATTGATGAGCATGGTGGCTACAGGGCCTCGACCCTTGTCAAGGTTGGCTTCGATAACAAAACCAGAGGCAGGAGCGTTCGGGTTAGCCTTAAGCTCAAGCACATCAGCCTGAAGAAGAATGGTTTCGAGCAAGTCATCAATATGCAGGCGCTTCTTAGCCGAAATATCGACGAACATGTTTTGGCCACCCCACTCTTCGGGGATAATGCCGTATTCCGTAAGCTCCTGACGAACACGATCGGGCGTAGCCCCAGGCTTATCGATTTTATTAACCGCAACAACGATCGGAACATCGGCAGCCTTAGCGTGATTGATAGCCTCAATAGTCTGGGGCATAACGCCGTCATCTGCCGCAACCACCAAAACGATAACGTCAGTTACCTGAGCACCGCGAGCACGCATAGCAGTAAATGCTTCATGACCAGGAGTGTCGATGAAGGTGATTTGACGTCCGTTGATATTAACAACAGAAGCACCGATGTGCTGAGTGATGCCGCCCGCCTCACTCTGGGCAACGCCAGTCTGACGGATTGCATCAAGAAGCGATGTTTTGCCGTGGTCAACATGACCCATAACCGTAACGATAGGCGGACGAGGCAGAAGGTCATCCTCGGAATCGTGATAAACGACAGCAAACTCTTCCTCGGGAGAAACAACGCGAACCTTGCGACCAAGGTCGTCTGCAATAAGCTCAACCAGATCGTCGCTCATAGTCTGCGTAAGGGTGAGAGGAGAACCGAGAAGGAACAAGCGCTTGATAACGTCATTCGGAGATGCATCAACCAGTTCAGCAAACTGAGCAACCGTGGAACCCTGGGGAATCTCAACAACAGAGTCATCGAGAACCAGCGAAGGATCTAAGCCCTTCTCCAACGCTTCCTGCTCTGCACGCTCGCGAGCCTCGGCTTCGCGCTTTTCCTTACGCTTCTTACGACGACCTTGTCCATCATGGCTTGCCGCTTCAACGGCAGCACGAGCCTCAGCAAGCACCTTATCGCGCTGAAGCTTTTCAGCTTGAACGGCCATCTGGGCATAACGATCCTCGGAGGGAGCTTCGTTATTAGCGATTTCAAGCTCCGGCACCGAAGGCTCAAAACCCTTGCGATGATTCTTTTTACCCTTGCGATTGTTATCACGAGAGCTCTTCTTTGCGGCAGCAGCCTCCTGCTTTTGATTCTGCAGACGCTCACGCTCATTGTTGATCTGATCAAGCAATGAAGAGAAATTGGAGCCAGTCGAAACCGGTGCAGCCTTAGGTGCATGCTTCTTGGCAGGTGCAGCCGTTTTCGCATGCTTGCGGTTATTACGGTTGTGAAGAGCTTCCTCAACTGCCTGCTTCTTCGCAACTTCGGCAGCTCGCGCTGCCGCTGCAGCACGCTCGCGAGCCTCCGCCGCTTCACGCTCTACGCGCTCGCGCTCACGCTCGATCTGAGATGCAAGACTCTCAAACGGAGAAGATGAGATCTTGCGCTTGGCAGGAGCCCCTTCTTCATCCTTGTGGGCTTTAGCTTCGCGGCGAGCCCGTTCGGCTTCTCGGGCTTCTCGTTCCTTCTCTACCGCAGCACGACGCTCAGCCTTTTCCTCGGCCTTGCGCTCTGCTTCTTTTGCCTGCTCGTCAGCAAGCTTCCGAGCTTCTTCGTCCTCGAGCTTGCCCGCACGCTGCTTAATCTCAGGCTCAAGATTCTTACGAACCTTCTGCACATAGGCATCCTGGAGAATGCTGGCATGACTCTTGGCGGGGATCTTCATCTCCGCCAAGCGATCGAGCAGCTCCTTGCTGGTCATATCAAATTCCTTAGCCAATTCATGTACACGCATGCCAGGCATATGGTCTCCTCGTCTACTTATCCTCATTAGAGAGCGCCTCACGCAGCTGCTGGGCGATACGCTCGCAATCTTCTTCCGTCAACTTCGTTCTAAGCGCTGAATCGAGGCGCTTGGTTTTCATGGCCTTATCAAGGCACGCAACGCTGCATACATATGCGCCGCGACCGTTCATACGACCCGTAGAGTCGAATACAACCGCGCCTTCGGGCGTACGAACAACACGAAGCAAATCGCTTTTCGTGTTGCTTTCTCTGCACACAATGCAGGTTCGCTGACGTGTCTTTCCAGCCACGTTTGCCAAGCTACTCCCCTTCCTCCAGATCCGCATGGATACCGCAATAGCGGTATCCAGGACGTGCATGATTACGACAACGAGTACCGTCTTCGGCCTCAAAAGCGCACAAGCCATCCTCGGATTCCTCTTCCAAAGGCTCATCTATTAGTGACGTATCTGCAACAAGCGGCTCGCCAGCAAAGGAAGCGGACTTGATGTCAATATGCCAACCAGTAAGACGAGCTGCAAGGCGAGCATTCTGGCCTTCCTTGCCAATAGCCAAAGAAAGTTGATCATCAGGCACGATAACCGTAGCGTAATTGTTCTCATCATCGATGTCGACACGGGTTACGCGAGCAGGCGAAAGTGCATTGGCCACATATACAGCGGGGTCTTCATTCCACTGGATCACATCAACGCGCTCATTGCGAAGTCCTTCAACAACCATGCGCACACGGGACCCCTTAGGTCCTACGCATGCACCTACCGGATCAAGGTTGGGTTCACGGGAAGCAACGGCAACCTTTGAACGCTCACCGGGCTCACGAGCAATAGACTTGATTTCGACCAAGCCATCATAGATCTCAGGCACTTCGATCTCAAAAAGACGACGAATCAGATCAGGATGCGTGCGGGATACAACGATCGAAGGGCGAGTATGTTCGCCGCGCATTTTAGGCAAACCAGAGCTAGGATCGCGAACCTCAACGATCAAAGTTTTAAGGCGCTGATTATGACGATAGTGCTCGTTGCGAGGACGTTCGTTGCGTTCGTCAGGATTTCGCTTCAAATCATAATGAGGAAGTTCAGCCTCAACGCCATCGCGGATCTTGATGATGGTGAAATCGGGGGTTCCCTGCAGAACAGTGCCCGTAACCAGATCGCCAACGCGACTAGAAAATTCTTCATAGATAGACTGACGGCCCGCATCACGCACAATGGAACCGATAACATTCTTAGCGTTAAGCGCCGCAATGCGACTTACGTCATCGGGCGTTACGTCGCGCTCTTCGAACTCAGTATATTCGCCAGTTTCCTCATCGGGCTCACCAACGGGTACAAGCTCGTATACATAAATCTTGCCCGTATTACGGTCGATAGTAACACGAGCATCATATTCGAGATCAAGAATGCGCTGATAGCTATTAGCCAGGGAAGCTTCCAGGCGCTCGATGAGGTAAAACTCATCGATCTTACGCTCATGAGCCAACGCCTGCAAGGCTTCAATCAATTCAGATGCTGCCATGGTAAAAAATCCTTTCTACCCGCTGAAATCAATAGTACCGATAATGTGCGCCTTCTTAATATGCGCATAAGGCAACGCTTCCTGGATGCCATCAACTTCGACAAGAACGTCTTCATCGCGCATACCGCAAAGCTTGCCAGTCCACTTTGCCCTGCCCTGATGCGGCTCAGTAAGAGTTAGCTGCACCTTTTCGCCAGCAAAGCGCTGAAAATGCTCAGGGGTACGAAGAGGACGGTCTATGCCAGGAGAAGAAACCTCAAGCGTGTAAGCGCCAGGGAATGGATCAAGTTCGTCCATCAATTCGTTAACCCATTTTTGCGAGGCCGCAAGCTCATCAAAACCGATTCCGCCATCGCAATCCAAATAAACGCGGATTGTGGGAGCTTTACGAGAACCGACTACCTCAACGGTGACGATTTCAACATTATGAGCGATAGCCAAAGGCTCCAATGCCTCAAGCAACCTGCGCTCTTTTGCACTTAGCACGTTGTCCCTCCTTCAAAACCCCGAACAAACAAAAGAAGCGGGTAAAAACCCACTTCCTCCAAACATCGAAAGCAATCATGTTTTCACATGCGTACATTTTTATATCATAAAGCGAAGACCAACGCCACCCCCTTTGCGGTTTAGGGGGGGGTGGCGATTAAATAAAGCTTGCAATCAACACTATTTAGAGGGATCAGCTTCAGGATAAAGCGTATCGAATGCCGCTTCGGAAACCGAATTACCTCCCTTTAAGTCAGTTTTGAGCGGAGCTAGAATCTCAGAATCGTGTTTCTTGGGATCATCAAAACTCAAGCTAACTTCCCAACATTGCGAAATCGCACTTAACCTATCAAGGAGGTAGCCATATAGCTCATCAACCTTCTGGTATTTATCATAGAGTTCGCTATCTGCGCTAATTTGAGCTTTTTCCCTTGACGATGAGAGTTCAGAACGCTCTTGGGTAATTTCATCGATCAAAGAAACGCATTTATCGGCATAGCTACCACGCGTTTCACTGCTTGAAACCCGATAATATCCCTCCAGATCATCCACAGCTTCATCAACTTCGGAACGCAAAGAGACGAGATTCGCATAGGCATACGAGAGATCGGACGAAAAGTCCCCTTCCGAATACGGTTGTTCAGCAGACGAAGCTACACCCTGGTCGCCTTGCGAGAAGGGTGCATCGGTTTTTACCTCAGGTGAAACAAATGTCTGGATAGCAGATTGGATTTCTGAACCAAAAACCAACGCGCATGCCAAAATCGCAACCACCAATACGCAAATAACAACTTGCCCGATCGGAAAGCGTCGGCGCTTTTGAGCTTGACGATATGCTTTTGGCTCGCGATCAACATCCGCAACAACTTGCCCAGTATCAGTGACAATACGCTGCATCGGCTTAGTAATAAAAGGATCCTCGTCACCAATGGTGGGTATCGCCTTTAAATCCTTTGCCGACTTAGTCACTTTGGAAGGGTCGACCTCATTTGAAGGATCAAGAGGATTGCCCAAATAATCTTGATAGGATCGCTCGGAGACTAGAGGTAGTTTAGACGTCCGCGAAGGCGACACTGCATCGGTGTATACAATTATCTCTTCCGCGGCAGCTATTCGAGCTTTCATGTCATTGACAAGCGAGCCGCAGTGAGGACACTGCAGCTCGCCATCATCAATCTTTGTCCCGCAATCGAGGCAATACAAATTATTGAGCCTTTTCCTGCTTATGGGAGATCAGGCGGTTAAGCGCATTGATATATGCTTTAGCAGAGGAAACGATGATATCGCCGTCTGCCCCACGGCCAGTAAACACCTCACCATCTGCCGCGGTAACTCGAATAGTTACCTCGCCCAAAGCATCGATTCCACGCGTAACGCTCTGGACAGCAAACTCGGAAAGCTCATTTTCAATGTCAACAATCTGGTTTACAGCCTGGTACAAAGCGTCGACAGGGCCGGTACCAATCGAGCATGCAACAAATTCACGGCCTTCAGGGTCGGCAAGAGTAACGGTAGCCGTCGGGGTAAGGGGCTTGCCGCATGAAATCTGAACGGATTTCAAAGTATAGTGAGCAACCTGATTGCGACCATGCTCGCCCAAAAGCGATTCAAGATCCTCGTCGTATACTTCTTTCTTCTTGTCGGCAAGATCGAGGAACGCATTGTAGAGATCCTCGAATGCCTGCCCCTCAATGTGATAGCCCAAAGCCTCAACACGATGGCGAAGGGCAGCGCGACCAGAACGAGCTGAAAGGATAATAGAGCTCTGACCTGCTCCAACCTCACGAGGATCAATAATCTCATAGGTGTCGCGAGCTTTGATAACGCCATCCTGGTGAATGCCGGAAGAATGAGCAAAGGCATTAGCGCCAACAATAGCCTTATTTGGCTGGACGATAAAGCCAGTGATGGAAGACACGAGACGAGATGCACGAACAAATTCACGAGTGTTGATGTCGGTATGGGCGTTGAGCTCCTTGCCGTGCATCTTGATACCCATGACCACTTCTTCCATGGCGGTATTACCAGCACGTTCACCGAGACCATTGATGGTGCATTCAATCTGGCCCGCACCGTTTTCAACGCCAGCAAGAGAAAGCGCCGTTGCCATGCCAAGGTCGTTGTGGCAGTGAACGGAAAGCGTTGCCTTATCCATGTTGGAAACGTGTTCCATCAGATACTTGATACGACGACCGAACTCATCGGGCAAGGAGTATCCCGTGGTATCAGGAATATTGATGACGGTTGCACCAGCGGCGATAGCAGCCTCAACGACTTTGGCGAGGAACTCATAATCGGCGCGACCAGCATCTTCAGCATAGAACTCAACATCGTTAACGTATTTCTTAGCGTATTTCACGGCAGCAGTGGTACGCTCAAGAATCTTTTCAGGCGTGGTGCGAAGCTTGTCGTAAATATGGCTGTGAGAAACGCCAATACCAGTATGGATACGAGGGCGCTTGCACTCGGCCAAAGCGCGTGCGGCGGAGTCGATGTCCTTTTCAACTGCGCGAGAAAGAGCGCAGACAACAGCACGATCTCCTACCTCGGCCGCAATCTGCTGAACCGATTTAAAGTCACCAGGGGAAGACACAGGAAAGCCCGCTTCAATGACATCAACGTTAAGGCGCAGTAGCTGACGCGTAATAACCAGTTTCTCCTCGGAGTTCATGGAGGCGCCCGGCGACTGCTCACCGTCGCGCAAGGTTGTGTCGAAGATAGCGATCTTGCGAGTCATCTTGCGATCCTTTCTTATGTCTGTATTTCTAACGATAGAACTATAGCGCATTTTTCGGTAAACGGTGCCGATCAACCCGCATATCAAAGCATGTTACCAATAAGAAACATTGCCGATGCCCATCAGTCCCGCCCGCACGCACCATTCCCCAAAACGCAGAGGAGCCCCAACCTATTGGAAGGGGCTCCTTTTCTATGACTTAGCAGCGTGTGAGAGGTGTTGAGTTTCCCTTACAGGAGAGGTTAAACCGCCGCTTCGTCTTTTTCACCAGTGCGAACACGAACTACACTGTCAATCGAAGAAATGAAGATCTTGCCATCTCCAACTTCCCCAGTACGCGCAACGTCCACAATCACATCGACGATTTCATCAACACGAGAATCCTCAACGATGATTTCGAACTTGACCTTCGGGATCATATTCAAAAAGACCTCGCTGCCGCGGAAGTACTCTTTCCAGCCGTGCTGATTTCCGCAACCATGAACCTGATAAATGGTCATTCCGGAAATTTTTGCCTGAAAGAGCGCTTCCTTCAAAGGCTCAAGCTTTTCAGGACGAACAACTGCTGCAATACGCTTCATTGGTCAAACACTTCCCTTCTATTAATCCAAGCCAATAAAGGCGGGGTATGCGGATTCGCTATGAGCCGTCATGTCCATACCTGCTGCTTCTTCTTCCTTAGTTACGCGAAGACCGCCGAAGATGGCCTTCACGATAAGGCCGATGATAAGGGAGCCCACGGTAACAAACACGAGAGTGACCAAGATGCCCAAGCACTGAGCCCCAAGAAGCGTAGGATCGCCAGTGTAGATAAGGCCGCCAAAATCAGTCCAAGACAACTCCGGAACACAGAAGACGCCAGTAAGGATGCCACCGACAATGCCACCTACGCAATGGCAACCGAAAGCGTCAAGGGCATCGTCGTAGCCAATCTTAGCCTTGCAGAAGGAGATGGCGAAGTAGCATACGGGGGATACGATAAGACCCATGACAATAGATGCCCAAGGCTCAACGAAACCAGCTGCCGGGGTGATAACAACAAGACCTGCAACAAGACCCGTCGCAGCACCAACAAGAGTGGGCTTACCAGTCTTGATCGCCTCAACGATCATCCAGGAAATCATTGCGGCACCAGAGGCAACGAATGTATTGAGTAAGGCCAAAGAAGCGATACCGTCGGCAGCAAAAGCAGAGCCGCCGTTAAAACCGAACCATCCGAACCAAAGCAAGGTTGCACCAAGAACCACAAAGGGAACGTTGTGGGGACGATGGTTGACCGCACCGAAGATCCGACGCTTACCAAGAAGAAGACAAAGAACCAAGCCAGTGAGACCGGAGCTGATATGCACAACATCGCCACCAGCAAAGTCGAGCGCACCAATCTGGTCGCCAATAAAGCTACCGTCGCCGCCCCATACCATATGAGCGAGAGGGGCATAAATCAGAAGAATCCAAATGGTAATAAAAGTTACAAAAGCGCCAAACTTCATACGCCCAGCAAGAGAGCCACCAACAATTGCAGCAGTAATGCAGGCAAATGCGGCCTGGAATGCAATATCGACGATTGCGGGATACGTCGAATCGCCGGGATCGACCGCCTCAGCAAGCATGTCGGTCACAGCGCCCATGCATCCCAGTTGGTCAAAACCACCGAAAAACGGATTAGACCCATCGCCACCATAGGCCAGGCTCCATCCTGCCAAGATCCATACGATTGCCACCACCCCGATAATCACAAACGACATGAACATGGTGTTGACGACGTTTTTACGACGCGCAAGTCCGCCGTAAAAAAATGCAACGCCTGGAGTCATAAGAAAGACCAGCATTGCGCTTACCAGCATGAATGCGGTTGCTCCTGTGTCAAGCATTGTGTGTACCTCCTAAACTTGTTACTAACGAGCACATTTTCGACAAGACGATCTTTGCACTCGAAACCCGTTCAAAAGACGTCATATGCATTTGTTAACGATGACGGAAAAGCCTCGTAACACCGAAGAATCATGAGTGTTACCTCAATGAAACAAACTGCCATTTGCTGGCCGCATCGACCCCAAATTGCGTCTATTCACATAATGATTGAGCCTTGAGGGAGGCAAAAAATAAGGCCCCTGAATTTGCATTCAGGGGCCGACATAGCCATAGAACAATTAAGCCAAAATTTTCTTGAAGAGGTATACTACTTCCTCGTGGCTCGCGTCACGGGGGTTTCCCGGGGAGCAGACATCGGGCATCGCATCAGATGCAAGCTGATCAAGATCCGCTTCAGTAAGGCCCTCGCAAGTTGCAGGAATACCGACATCGAGCGAAAGCTTACGCACCGCTTCAATAGCAGCATCAGCCGCTGATTCGGCATCCATCCCTTCAGTATCGATGCCCATCGCAACAGCAACATCTGCCAATCGCTTTGCAGCTACTGGCTTATTGGATTCCATGGCGATAGGCAAAAGCATCGCACAGGCAACCCCGTGGGGCGTGTCGTAGTGAGCCGAAAGAGTATGAGCCATAGCATGATCAATTCCCAAACCAACGTTAGAAAAACCCATACCCGCAATATATTGCCCCAGAGCCATACCTTCTCGCCCAGAGTCAGGTTTTCCTGCTTTCGCTTCTTTAACCGAATCTCGCAAATTCTTCGAAATTAGCTCGATGGCCTTCAAATGGAACATGTCGGAAAGCTCCCATGCCCCCTTAGTGGTATAGCCTTCGATGGCGTGGGTAAGCGCATCCATGCCAGTAGCAGCCGTTAAGCCAGCAGGCATAGATGCCATCATATCGGGATCGACAATAGCAACATCCGGAATATCGTTAGCATCAACACAAACAAATTTGCGAACTTAATCCGGATCAGCAACAACATAGCTGATTGTAACTTCGGCTGCAGTGTCAGCGGTGGTAGGAACCGCAATGGTGAATGCTGCATGCTTCTTGGCATCGGCTCCCCCCTCAAGGGAAACCACATCTTCAAACTCTGGATTATCGACAATTATTCCAATACCCTTAGCGGTATCCATAGAAGAGCCTCCGCCAATTGCTGAGATCATATCGGCTCCGGACGCTTTAAAGGCCGCAACAACATCTTTGACATTTTGAAAGTAGGATTTGGCTTTATCTGGTCATACAGCGACCAGGCAATCTCTTAAGCATCAAGCTCATCGGTAACTTTTGCAGTAGCGCCAAAGCTCACCAGATCAGGATCGGAGCAAACGAGTGCTTTTCCGTAGCCACGGCGCTTAATTTCACCAGGTATTTCCTTGATCGCACCAGCACCATGATAAGAAATGTTATTAAGAACAAATCGATTGACTGCCATCGAATACCCCTCTCATCGTGTTTCCAATCGCAGCTCAGCGCATCTCTGTTTCATGCCCGAATGAACCTGTTCAAGCCAATAAGCCCACATCAGAACGTACAAGCTTATAACGAAAACAAGAAAATCAAACGAAGGGATACTGTCGCACAATCAAGCCTTTATATCAGTAAAATGAAAACATTGGAATTCAATCAATCAGGAGGTAAGTAATGGCATACGCACAAGAGCGTTACCTGGGACTCCTTTCGCAACTATTCACTACTCCAGAGGAAACAGCAATGGAGATCATCGCCGAACGTGAAGAGCTGAGATTCCCTAAACCAACAGAGCTTTTTATTTCCGACGTCCATGGAGAATATGAAGAGTTTTCCCATATACTCCGAAATGGCTGCGGCTCTATCCGCAAACATATTGATGCGCTTTTCAGTGACTCTCTTGACGAAGACGAACGCAGCTCTCTTGCAACCTTGGTTTATTACCCCGAGGAATCCATCGATCAACTGAACAATGACGATTTTAGGAATACCTTTAGCAATCTTATCTCCCTATGCGCTAGCTTTGCAGAGCTCCAGCCCTCTGAAGCGGTTTTTGATGTATGCCCAAAACCGTTTGGTCCCATCGTTGAAAAAATCATGTCCGCAGAACACAGCGCCGGTCGCAAGACAGTGCTTCTTGACGCCGCATTCGATACGGCAACCGAGCAAGATTTAGCGTGGGCACTATGCATCACAATTCAGGGGCTGGCAACAAGCCAAGTCCACATCGTGGGAGATGTCTACGACCGCGGCCCAAATCCCGATTTGATCATGGACGAAATCGAAGAGCATCCCGAAATCGACATCCAATGGGGCAACCATGACGTAGTGTGGATGGGCGCTGCACTTGGACAACGAGGCTGCATTGCACACGTAGTGCGCAACTGCGCTCGCTACGGCAATCTTTCCATCCTAAGCGATGCCTACGGAATCAACATCCTGCCCTTGGCAAACTTTGCTTCCAAGGCATACAAAGACGATCCCTGCGTAGCATTCAAGCTCAAAGGGGATCCCGACTTAAGCGCCGAGGAATACGACCTAAACGTAAAGATACAAAAAGCAATGGCAATCCTGCAGTTTAAGATCGAAGCCAAGCTTATCGACGACAACCCATCGTTCGAGCTTGAAGACAGAAAACTGCTCCACAAGATCAATCGCGAAACCAACACGATTGTCGTCGATGGCGTGGAATACAAACTCACGGACACGGTCTTCCCGACTGTAGATTGGGAAAATCCATACCAGCTTACCGATGAAGAAGAAGCTGTTATGCAGAGCCTTGAAGAAGCTTTCGTAAAATGCGAAAAGCTGCAGCGTCATATCGCTTTTTTCCTTGAACGAGGCAGCCTGTACAAAATTCAGAACAACACGCTGATGTTCCACGCATGCGTCCCCTTGAACCCAGATGGAAGCCTGAGGGAAACCAACCTCTACGGCGAAAAGATGAAGGGGCGAGAGCTATTCGATGCGGTAGACCGCTACGTCCGTGCTGCTTTTAGCGACACCGATCCAGCAGCCCAAAAGAAAGGAGCTGACCTGCTATGGTATTTGTGGTTGGGTGTCGGTTCGCCGTTATTTGCAAAAAGCAAAATGGCAACGTTTGAGCTTTACCTAATTGCCGAAAAAGAAGCACGCAGAGAAGTGAAGAACCCCTTCTACCAGCTTTACGAAAACGAAGAAGTAGTAGATGGCATCTTCAAAGATTTCGGCATGGATCCAACCTCTGCCCGCATCGTCTGCGGACATGTCCCTGTTAAGGTCAAAGACGGAGAGGATCCCATTAAATGCAACGGCAAAGTTGTGGTCATCGACGGAGGCATGTCAGCTGCTTACCAGAAAACGACTGGCATTGCAGGGTTCACGCTTGTTTCCGACGCCCAGGGCATATCACTTGCTACGCATGAGCCATTCGTGGGTACAAACATCGCAATTGAACAGCATATCGATCTCAATAGCAGCATACATCCTATAACCAAACCCGACCACCCAGTTCTGGTCTCACAGACCGATGAAGGCGCTGATCTCGAAGAGCGAATTAACGACCTCAAACAATTACTTGCGATTCAACGCGCCTTATAGCCCGCTATCTATCACACAATTCAAATCAGGAGTACCCATGGAGAGTATAGCCAGTTTTTCCGTTGATCACAATGTCCTCGAACCAGGCATATATGTATCACGCAGCGATGCCGACGAAGCAACAGGATGCATCACCACTACATTCGATTTGCGCATGACTGCCCCAAATCGGGAACCAGTAATGGATACGGCAGCCGTACATGCGCTCGAGCATCTTGGTGCCACTTTCCTTCGGAATGACGCAGAGTGGAAAGATCGCGTTATCTATTTTGGACCCATGGGCTGCCGCACGGGATTTTACCTAGTCGTATTTGGCGCCTATGAGTCAATCGATGTTGCTAACTTAGTAAAACGACTGTTTGAATTTGCGCGCGACTTCGAGGGAAAAATTCCAGGAGCCAAACCCGAAGAATGCGGAAACTACCATGACTCGGATATCGCACAAGCTCAATGGTGGGCAAAGCGATATGTAACAAAGACGCTTTCTTGCCTTGACGAAGCGCACACCCACTACCCCGCCCTCCTGAATTAGGAGCTCTTTATGGCAAATATATTCCCCTACACACGCATTGGCATTATTGGAGCAATGCAGGTTGAAATTGATCTTCTCATCCAAACAATGGAACGCCAGGGCACAGTTTCGATGAGCTCAATTGCTGGAAGAGACTTTTACGAGGGAAACCTAAACGGAACTCCCGTTGTAGTGGTTCAGTGCGGTGTAGGCATGGTGAATGCCGCATTGTGCGCCCAAGTACTTATTACCTCGTTCTCAGCCGATGCTGTTATTAATACCGGCATTGCAGGATCGCTTGACCCTAGCATCGATATTGGTGATGTAGTGCTTTCAACCGACTCGGTGAACCACATCATGGACGTGCAGAATCTGGGGTACGAACCAGGGCAAACCCCAGGAATAGAAGTAGTAGCTTACCCCGCCTCGGAAACACTACGCAACACCGCAAAAACCGCAGCGCTAAGGCTAGATTTAAGCGCCCACGAAGGCCGCGTTGCATCAGGTGACAGATTCGTGCGCGAAGAGAGCGAAAAGGAACGGATCAAAGCAGTGTTTCAAGCAAGCTGCTGCGAAATGGAGGGTGCAGCAATTGCTCAAACCTGCTACCTGAGCAAAATACCTTATTTAATAGTACGTGCAATCTCTGACAAAGCAGACGGTTCAGCAAGTGTCGACTATCCAACGTTCGAGGCTAAAGCCGCCCACGATTGCGCTGCGCTTACCATAGAAATGGTGGGCTGTCTCGAATAGCCCCCCAATCATATCCCCAGCACTGCAAGTCCCATAGGCCGTCAGCCGTCAGCCCTATGGGACTTATTTTGCTCCGCGCAAATTCGCAATTAGCACCGCTCATACTCCTAGAGCCTCGATGTGAATCATCTGATAACCACCATTGATTCAATGCGTATGCTAAGAAAAACAAATTGCACAATTGGCGTATAAAATCGCACCGAACAGGTATACGGCGCAAATCACGAATATTCCCTCAAAACGCAAGAAGAGGAGCTCCCCCTAGAGCTCCTCTTCTTAATGCTGTGCAATAGAACCAGAACGGTCTATTAATCAATTAGTCATCAAGCAGACCCTTGGTGATGTCCTCGAGCGTACGGCCGCGAGTCTCAACACCGAAGA
>ERZ824978.968-NODE-968-length-35000-cov-4.406897_pt1 | contig 35000 bp, 35 predicted proteins | sample MGYA00519860_ERZ824978 | MGnify/ENA primary metagenome ERZ824978 (study PRJEB31778, sample SAMEA3449184) | human gut metagenome | biome: human gut; feature: human-associated habitat; material: faeces | place: United Kingdom | collected 2010/2012 ... | reverse complement strand
GAAATGACATGAGAAACTTTTCCATTGACATCATATGGGCGAAAATTCAGATGGCCATTACAGCCATCGGCGGCTGGATCGGGTACTTCGTGGGCGGCGTGGACGGTCTGATGACCGCACTGCTGATCTTCATGGTGCTGGACTACATCACCGGCCTCATGTGCGCCATTGCAGACAAGCAGCTGTCCAGCGCCGTGGGCTTCAAGGGTGTCTGCAAAAAGGTGCTGATCCTGATACTGGTGGGCGTGGCGCACATTGTAGACCTGCATGTGGTGGGTACCGGCGACGCGCTGCGCAGCGCGGTGGTGTGCTTCTATCTCTCCAACGAATCCGTGTCCATGCTGGAGAATGCCGCGCATCTGGGACTGCCCATCCCCGAGAAACTCAAATCCGTTCTGGCGCAGCTGCATGGGCGCATGGATGAAACTGACAACAGGGAGAGGGAGCAGCAATGAGCGAGAGAATCAATATCCCTTTCACCAATGAACACTTTGCCGCGTTCTGCGAAAAGATGCTGGGACAGCCCTACTGGTATGGCTCCTGCGCCTACAAGGCCACCGCAGCGTTGCTGAACCGGAAAAGCCGGCAGTACCCTTCCCATTACGGCAGCGCCCGTACCGCCCGCTATCAGCAGGATATTCGGAACAGGGCCGTGGTCTGCGACTGCATCGGCGGCCTGAAAGGGTACTGCTGGACGGGCGGCGGACAGTCTGCCTTGGAAGCCATCGGGACGGACAAGTCCGTAGCCAGCCGCTATGGCGCCAACGGCTGCCCGGACAAGGGCGCCAACGGCATGTTCAGCTACGCCAAATCCAAGGGTATGGTCTGGGGAACCATAGACACGCTACCGGATGTGATCGGGCTGGCGCTGTACCGGGACGGGCACGTGGGCTACACTGTAGGCGGCGGCTATGCCGTGGAGTGGCGGGGCTTTGCCTACGGCTGCGTTAAAACCAGGATCGCAGAGAGAGACTGGACCCATTGGTACCAGATCCCCTTTCTGGACTATGGGAACGCCGGGTTCGACAGTCCGAGCGGCAGCGTCTTCACGCAGGCGGCGCTGGGCAGCCGTCTGCTGCAGAACGGCAGCCGGGGAACGGACGTGCAGTCTTTGCAGGAGCAGCTGATGAAGCTGGGATATTCCCTGGCGAAATACGGCGCGGACGGAAAGTTCGGAGCGGAGACGGAAAAAGCGGTGAGGGCGTTCCAGCGGAAGGCCGGGCTGACCGTGGATGGAAAGTACGGGAGCCTGACCCACGACGCTCTCATGGATGCGGTATCCGATGAGGAAGCACCTGGCACGGAGCAGCCGCCCGTGGACAACGAAAAGAAAGTGGCGATCGTCTCTTCCGGCGGCAGGGTCAACATCCGCTGCGGCAACGATGAAAGGTACGGCAGGATCACGCAGGCGTCCGCCAGGCAGCGCTTTCCCTATGTGGCCACCGCCGAGAACGGCTGGCACGCATTGGAAATCGCGGGCAAGGTGGGCTGGGTATCCGGGAAGTACTCGGAACTCGTCTGATTGAACCGACTGTAACTCACAACTGTATTGCGACGGCCTTCTCTTTAAGAGGGAGAGCCGTTTTTTTGAAATGGGAGGCTGCATCATGTTACGGGAACAGCAGGAAGAAATTCGGAGATTGCGGGCCTCCGGCGAAGGGTATAAGCGCATTGCCGGGATGCTGGGCTTATCCGTGAACACGGTGAAATCGTTCTGCCAGCGGAAAAATGTAAAGCAGGAGACAGGACGCCCTGATGATACCGCGGCGAAAAGCTGCGTTTACACGTCGCGGGAAAATGTTACCAGCGAATCCCTCTGCCTGCGGTGCGGAAAGCCCGTCGTACAGACACCTGGCAGGCGGGAACGGCTCTATTGCTCGGATGCGTGTCGAATGGGATACTGGCGAAGTCAGGCAAAGCCCAGGGGCGAGATTCGCCGCTGCGCCGGATGCGGGAAGGTGCTGCTGGGGCATGACCGAAACCGGAAATACTGCTGTCATGCCTGTTATATTGCGCATCGCTTTGGAGCCAATGAGAGGTGAACGTTATGCCTGATAAAACGAGTGTAATGGATGATCTGCCCATGCTGACCCATGATCAGTTTCAGCGGGAACTGTCCTATCGCACGGCGCTTTCCGCTGCAAGGCGATTGCTAACCGAAGAGATCATCACCCGAAGGGAATTTGTGCGAATTGATGCATTCCTGCACCGGAAATTCTCGCCTGTATGGGGCGGATTGTATCCAGATAACGGTTGATTCTTTCCCCGAAAAGAGGGATATATGGTTGCGGGAGGTGGGAAAACCATCATGGAACAGGCAATGGAACAATCAAAGAAAATGATCATCCGCAAGGTAAAGCCTGCCGCGGCCATGCCCCGTTTGGAGCGGGTTGCGGCCTACTGCCGAGTATCCTCCGGCAAGGACGCCATGCTGCATTCGCTGTCCGCTCAGGTCAGCCATTACAGCGAGCTCATTCAGCGCCGCCCCGGCTGGGCCTATGCGGGGGTGTACGCAGATGAAGCCCTGACCGGAACAAAGGACGACCGACCGGAGTTTCAGCGGCTGCTGGCGGATTGCCGGGCGGGAAAAATCGACCGGGTACTCACCAAGTCCGTCAGCCGCTTCGCCCGAAATACGGTAACGCTGCTGGAAACGGTGCGTGAACTGAAGGAACTGGGGGTAGCGGTTTATTTTGAGGAGCAGAACATAGACAGTCTGAGCGGGGACGGCGAGCTGATGCTGACCATCCTCGCTTCTTTTGCGCAGGAGGAGAGCAAGAGCGTTTCGGATAATTGCAAATGGCGCATCCGCAAGGATTTCTCGGAGGGGAAGCCCATGAATCTGCCGCTGCTTTACGGCTATCGCAGAGAAAAGGGACGCATCGTTATCGACGAGCGGGAGGCTGAGATCGTTCGCTTCATTTTTCATTCCTGCCTGAACGGGATGGGCAAGGGGAGAATCACGGAAGCGCTGCGTGAGAAAGGTGTTCCCTGCCGTCTGGGCGGCGAGTGGCAGTCTGAAACCGTGGGCGGCATTTTGAAAAACGAAAAATATACCGGAGACGCGCTGCTGCAGAAAACATACATTGAGAATCACCTGACGAAGCGGAAATGTTTCAATCGCGGCGAGCTTCCCAAGTATTACGCCGAAAACACCCATCCCGCGATTATCGACCATGAGATCTATGAAAAGGTGCAGGCATTGATTGCGGAGCGCCGGGAGAAAACCAACGTGCAGAAGGATGTGGCAGCAAAATACCCATTCAGCGGCCGGATTGTGTGCGGCTGCTGCGGCGCGCACTACCATCGCCGGACGACTCCGACCCGCATCACATGGCAGTGTGTGACCTATCTGCGCCGGGGAAAGAAATACTGTCCAGCTAAACAGATTCCCGAAGAGACGCTTCTTTCACTCACACGGGAAGTACTGGGCGTTCATGAAATCACAGAGGAGAACATTCAGATTTTGGCTGAGATCCGAATCCCTTCTCCCAACCACATCCTGTTTGTTTTCAAGGATGGCCGTGAAATAGAGCGCGTCTGGCAGGATCGCTCCCGCGCTGAGAGCTGGACGGATGAGATGCGGGAAAAAGCCCGAGCACAGATGAAACGGAAGCACGGACATGCGTGAGATGACAATGAATCAAGCGGCAAACGAGCTTGTGAGAATCAGTCCTAACGGTACGAAGGTGCGCACCATCCCAGCTATCGTTCAGCGATTTGCGCCGTCCTTGCCCTTGCGCGCCCGGTTGCGCGTGGCGGCATACGCCCGAGTCAGTACCGACGAGGAAGAGCAGCTTTCCTCCTACGAGGCGCAGGTGGACTATTACACGCGCTATATTCAGTCGAATCCCGAATGGTCGTTCGTTGAGGTCTACGCCGATGAGGGGCTGTCCGGCACGAACACCAAAAAGCGCAGGAACTTCAATCGCATGATCGACGACGCGCTGGCGGGGAAAATCGACCGTATTGTCACCAAATCAGTCAGCCGTTTTGCTAGAAACACAGTGGATACGCTGACCACCATCCGCAAGCTCAAGGAAAAGGGCGTGGGCGTGACGTTCGAGAAGGAAAATATCGATACGCTGGACAGCAAGGGCGAGCTGCTGATTACAATCATGTCCAGCCTTGCGCAGGAGGAGAGCCGCAGCATCTCCGAAAACGTCACATGGGGCTGGCGCAAGCGCATCTCGGACGGCAAGGTGTCCGTGGCGTACTCCCATTTTCTCGGATACGAAAAGGGTGAGGACGGCTCCATGCAGGTAGTGGAGAGCGAAGCGAAGATCGTCCGGCAGATCTACGGGATGTTTCTGGACGGCCAGACGCCCTCGAGCATTGCGGCTTTTCTGACAAAGCAGCGCATTCCCACGCCCGCCGGCAGGGAAAAGTGGCAGAGCAGCACGGTGAAGTCCATCCTGACCAACGAAAAATACAAGGGCGACGCGCTGCTGCAAAAGACGTTCACGGTGGACTTCCTGAGCAAGAAGGCCAAAATCAACGAGGGCGAAGTGCCCCAGTATTATGTAGAAAAGAGCCATCCCGCCATCGTCAGCGCGGAGGTATTCGACCTTGCGCAGTACGAAATGAAGCGCCGTGCGAAAAAGGGACGGCACACCAGCGCAGTGAGCATCTTCTCGGACAAGCTGGTTTGCGGCGGATGCGGCGCTGTCTATGGCAGCAAGGTCTGGCACAGCACGGACGCCTATCGCACCATGATCTGGCGCTGCAACGAGAAATACGCCGTAAAAGGACAGCCCTGCCCGTCCCCCCATCTGCGGGACGAGGAGATTCAGAACGCTTTCGTACGGGCAATCAATCAGGTACTCGAGCAGAAAGAGGAAATCCTATCCGCCCTTCAGGAAGCACTGGTGAGGCTGACGGACACCAGCAGTCTGGAAATCGAGTGCGAGCGCCTGCAGGCAGAGCAGGATGTTGTCGCCCAGCAGATGAACCGTATGATCCGCGAAAATGCGGAAGTTGCGCAGAATCAGGCAGAATACAACGCACGCCTTCAACCGCTGGAAGAGCGGTATGAAGCGCTGAAAAACGCCATGCTCAGAACGAAGGAGGCAATCTCCGAGCAGACCGGCCGCCGCCGAAAGCTGGAGGCGTTCACGTGCGAACTGCGTGAAAGCCGTCTGCTGACTGCCTTCGACGCGCGTGTCTTTCTAGGCACGGTTGAGCAAATCACCGTATTCAAAGGGGCGAGTAAGGGCGAAAAGCGGCTCGTTTTTCGCTTCAAGGACGGCAGGGACGTGACGGTTACCATATAGGTGGCGGTACTTTCCGAAAAGGAAAACGGTGCTATTAGCAGAAACTCGAACAGTAACAAACAGCCCGCAAGCAAAGCTGGTAACTTAGGAAGAGTTAGTTGCTTGGCTTGCGGGATTTTCTATATTGAAAAGCCGTCGCAAAATTACGGAATCTGTGACAATGACTGATTAAGAATCTAACCTTCAGTCACAATTTCTATTATAGATACAATTCTTATTTTGTCAACTGAATGGGTTAATAAGGGAGTGTCCGAAAGAGGATTTAAAAGAAATCAAAGAGGGAGAAAGGAACAGAAGAGGAATGATAGCGGGAGCGGTATAGCATTTTCTGCCTGCCGAAGCGATTATAGGCCTGAACAAGGACGGAAAGAACCGTCTGAAGATTTTCCAGCTTCCGAGGGAAACATCTGCTGCGACGCGCCAGCGTGGGAATATAATGCCGTAAATCAGCATTGACTCCCTCCACAGTAAAATATCCGAAATATCCATCAGTACAATACTGGTTTGCCGCGGGCGCTGCATCAACCATTTGTTGAATCGTTCCGGCTGCTTTATTTGGGCTTACCCTGTAACCTACTATTTGACGAAGCTCTCGGCTTACCATGGTCATGATATAAACATTTTCCCGTGTTTCCGTCCGCGGCTTATATTCCAGAAACCAATATAATTCATCCAACTCTACGGTTCCTGAACAGACGCTGACTGTTTGGTCTTTCAGTTCATTTTTGGCTCTCTTTTTTTTATCCAATTCATTACATTGGATTTGTTCATCTTCAGGATCTTTCCTACTCCGCGTCCGCTGATCCCGCCATAATACATTTTTATTGCGAGCTGTCTGGTTTCTTCCGGGTACTCGTGCCGCTTCGGGTCAATGGTGTAGTAGATGCTGCACTCCTTACATTTACAGCGCTGACTTCCCGATGCATTATAACCTGCTTTGATCTGGTTCTTCGTTTTCCCACATTTCGGGCATTTTTTCCATGCCTCTTCTGTTATCTTTTTCATATTTCCTATTCTATCACAAAATCTTTATTTTGGACACTCCCGGTTAATAAATGACCGATTTATGTTATATCTCGACTCAGAAAATAGAATTTCTTTGTTTTTTGACGGAAACAAGGCAAAAACATAACGCCATATGGCATTCATCCTTTAAGCCGTCAAAATGCCGTCAGACCGACGCTCCGATTGAAGTGCGATAATGAAGCGAATACAAGCAATGGAGGAACAAAAGTATGTGCAGACATGGTGAAAATATCTACAGGCGGAAAGACGGCCGCTACGAGGGACGATATGTGATTGGCAAAACTGCGCAGGGCAAGACTCGGTTTGGATACGTCTATGGTTACCAGTACATGGAAGTCAGAAACAGGCTGACGGAGCACAAGGCTGCACTGGCGCGCCCGCTGACTGAGCCGCCTGCACGGTGCAGGATTACCCTGCGGGAATGGATGATGCACTGGATGGAAAACGAGCTGCTGGGCAGCGTAAAAGCCTCTTCCTATCAGACATATCTGACGCAGGCAAACAGACATATTCTTCCGATGCTGGGCGGTTTGTATTTGACGCAGCTTACCCCTGCTTTGGCATATGAGTTCACGGAGAGCATGCACGCTGCAGGCCTTTCCGCCGGCACGATCAAAGGCGTATTTCGCCTGCTTTCCGCTGCTCTGCGATTCGCGTTGGACGAAGGCGTAATAAGAAAAAATCCATGCCGGAAGCTGAAAATCCGACAGGAAGAGCAGAGGGAACAGCGGGTGTTGAGCCGTTCCGAGCAGGAAAAGGTACGTTCAGCGGCGGACGAGCGAGGGGATTTGTCTGTGCTGCTGAGTCTGTACACGGGAATGCGCCTGGGTGAGGTGTGCGCGCTAAAGTGGACGGATATCGATTGGGAAAAGAAAACCATCACCGTCCGGCGCACTGCCCAGCGGGTGGCGCAGGGGCGAAACGAACGCAGACACAGAACGCTGCTGATGCTCGGTTCACCCAAATCCAAATGTTCGCACCGTGTGCTGCCGGTGCCTGACTTCCTGTTGGCAAAGCTGAAGGATTTTATGGCATCTGGCACTGCCGGAGAATTTGTTTTCAGCGCGTCTGCCCATGCCGCCGAGCCGCGCACGCTCCAGCGGCGTTTTTCCCGGCTTATGGAAGCGATTGGCCTGACGGACGTTCATTTTCATACCCTTCGTCACAGCTTCGCTACACGCCTGCTGGAACTGGGAGTGGATATTCAGACGGTTAGCGCACTCTTGGGGCATAGCTCTGCCCGCACGACGCTGGACTTCTACGGACACAGCCTGCCCGACCAACGCCGTCAGGCGGTTGCATTGCTGGCGGCATGCTGAAAAATATAAGCCGTCAAAAGCCGTAGAGAAAACGTCTGAAAATACTGATGCTGTGGGCATTTGGGCTGTCTGCCATAAACTCCGTAAGTTTGCGACATCCCTTCTTCTGACGGCAGGATACCACAGTCTCATTACGCCGTGTTGAGCGGGAAACAGTATCAGGTCTGGGGAAATCAAAGCGCATAGGTGATCTGATTCCTTTTCTCCGAAGAAAATCGCGCAAGAAGACATTGGTATATCCGATGCGTTTGTCCTGGGGAATGACAGCTTGCCCTACAAAATACACGATTGAGTTCAACGGTATGGCGGAAGGCGAGATATACGAAGGAGCAGCGAGCCGAGAAAGCCCTGCGCAAAGCGGGCGGCAGGATCGGAGGGCGGAGCTATGGGCAGTTTGCAGCAGGAAAACCCGCAGCGGCTTGATGCGGATGAACAAGAGGAAAGTGTCGCTTACGGCTGCCTGTTCTGCACGACGGGAAAAGAGCAGAGCGTGGCAGAACGCGTTCAGGCCGCCTGTCCGGACGTTCGGGCAATAACAATGCGAAAGATCAAGTATCGGACAAGCAAAAAGGTGAAGCGTACAGAGGAAGAAATCGTTCTTCCTGGCTACGTTTTTTTTCAGGCTCCTTCCTATATCGAGCCGATGCTGGTTTTCCCCCGGCAAAACGTGATTAAGACACTGTCCATGGAAGGCGACTGGCGGCTGCACGGCACGGACGAGGAGTTTGCACGCTGGCTTTTCCGCTACAACGGACTGCTGAATCTTTCCCAAGCCTATCGGGATGGCGACAAAATCCGTATCATCAGCGGTCCACTAAAGGACATGACGGGAAAAATTCGTCGAGTGGATAAGCGCGGCATGAGCGGACAGGTGCTCCTCTCCTTTAATGGCAGGGAGATCCCGACGTGGCTCAGTTTTGAACTCATCGACCGAATGAATTAATGAACGCCCTCAGACAGTAAGAGATACACGTGCAGCAGAATCATCATCGACGCGATCAACTGTTCTGAATTGCCATAGCGGTCGTTTTGCTCTGCAGGCACTACTGTATGCGGGGGCGTTGTCGGTGATTCACGCCGTCGTTGGATGCGCTGGAGCTAGCGGGGGTCATTGGATGGACAATTCTCTTCCGGCGAACGGAAACTGTGTTACGCAGATCAAGCATGGACCTACCGGAAGCGAGATAAGCTAGCTTACGCCCACGTCCCATTCCATCAGACGTCCATCACGCTAAGGAAAATGGATTTATCTGAGGTATCTGCCTTACGGAACAACAATTTGCCCTACAAGATATACGATTGATTCCAGTAGTATGGTAGAAGGCGAAAGAAAAGCTCGCAAGCCCTTAAAAAAACAGAGCATAGATCAAAAAGGCTTAGTGCTTTGAAGAGGGTTGCGAATAGATCTGCGGCTCTTTGCTCGAAACAGCGAGAGGGTCATATTTCCCGCCGGGGACGGCGAATGAAAATGCCGAAGAAATAGAAATAGAACATGGAGGAATCGGGATGCAGAGCTATTTGCCGGAACAGCAGGAAAACAGGCCGGTCGATTTTGCTTCAGAATACGAAGAGAATATCGATCTGGTAGAGGTGGGCTATGAGCTTCTGGACAAGCTGAAGATCATTATTGCCGCCGCTCTGGTGGGGACGCTTCTGACGGGGATTTACGGCTTTCTGATCGCCAAGCCGGTTTATGAGGCAACATCGAAGCTGTATGTGCTCAACGCCAGCAAGGGCTCGCTGGTCAATCTTTCCGATTTCCAGATCGGCAACTATTTGGCCTCGGATTACGTTGAAATGTTCTCTGTCCGTGAGGTGCATGAGCAGGTGCGGGAGGCACTGAATCTGCCCTATACCGTTCAGGAGATGGAAAGCATGGTCACGGTGACCAATCCGTCCTCCACCCGAATTCTGAATATTTCCGTGCGCTCCAAAAACCAGCAGGAGGCCATGAATGTGGCCAATGAATACGCCAAGGTCGTCAGCGATTACGTGGCGGAGGTCATGTCCAGCGAACGGCCCAATGTGCTGTCTACGGCTGTTTTGCCGGAGGATCCGGTCAAACCCCGGAAAAAGATGCTGATGGCGCTGGGCTTCCTGGTGGGCGGACTGCTGGCGGCCGGCATTGTCGTGGCCCGCTTCCTGCTCAACGACACCATCAAATCCAAGGAAGATATTGAAAAGCTGGGCCTGCCGGTATTCAGCATCGTTCCGCTGGCAGGGGGCGTACAGGTGAAAAAGACGAAGCGGGGGGATAGGGCATGAGGATGATGAGCCTTCGGGCGGTTCCCAAACTGGATTACGCTACCACGGAAGCCATCAATACGCTGGCGACCAACGTGATTTTCTCCGGCGCGGAATATAAGACGATCATGCTGACCAGCTGCTCGGCCAACGAGGGCAAGAGCTTCGTTACCTTTCATCTGGCGGAAAAGCTGGCCAGTCTGGGCTACTCCGTCATGCTGGTGGACGCCGACCTGCGCAAATCGGTATTTGTCAGCCGCTATGACGCGGTTACGCAGGGGCCTTTGCTGGGCATGACCCATTATCTGGCGGGCCGCTGCGATCTGGAGGACATCCAATACCGCACCAACATCGAAAACCTGAGCATTATCCCCATCGGAAAGGAAGTCATCAATTCCCTGCCGCTGCTGAATTCCGCCGGGTTTGCAGGCATGATGAAGGAGCTGCGCCAGCGCTATCATTTCGTGCTGGTGGACGCGCCGCCGGTGGGCGTTATCATCGACGCGGCCATGATCGCCAATATCTGCGACGGTACGATGTTCGTTGTTACCAACGAGATGGTCTCCAAGCGGGAGCTGGTTTCGGCGGTTCAGCAGATTCAGAAGTCCGGCTGCACCGTGCTGGGCGTGATTCTGAATAAAGTGGAAATGGATACGCATAAGTCCAAAAAATATTACTATAAGTCCTATTATTATTCTCATTATCAATCCTCTGATTACAGGCCATCGGAGGAGCAGCAGGAGAAAAAGGCGGTTCCTCCGACCGGCGCGTCCCGCAGGATGCAGCAGGAAAAGCCGAGAACCGCCATGGCGGGGGTTCTTCCTCCCCAGAAACCGCAGAACAGCCATCAGCAGGGGCAGGGAGCGCCCGGACAGTATTCCAATGAGGGAAAGATGTGAACGGATTGACCGATATTCATGCGCACGTTGTTTACGGCGTGGACGACGGCCCCCGAACGCTGGAGGAATCCGTCGCGCTGCTGGAAGCCGCCTGCCGGAACGGAATTCGGCAACTCATCGCCACCAGCCACGCCTATCCGTCCATGCATGCCTTTCCCCGGGAGCGCTATTTCCGGCATCTGCGGAAGATCAATTTTGAATGCCGGGAAAAACGGGGGATGGATATTCAGCTGTTTTCGGGCTGCGAAATCTTCTATGCCGATGTGGCCGTGGAGCAGCTGCGGCAGCGAAAGCTGCCCACGCTGGCGGGAACGGCCTGTGTGCTGGTGGAATTTGATCCCACCGGCAGCGCGGAGGCGGTGAAGGATGCGGTGCGCAGGCTGGCCAACGCCGGTTATCTGCCGGTCATCGCCCATTGCGAGCGCTACAACGCTTTCCGGCGCAATCCGGAGCTGTTTGAATCGCTTCGTGCGGAGTTTCGGGTGCTGTTCCAGATGAACGCCGCCACCATTGCGGAAAAGGTGCCGTGGGATCTGCACCGCTTCCGGGATCGGGCGCTTTCTCACGGATGGATCGATTTTGTCGCCACGGACGCTCATAATACGGCCGGTCGGCCGCCACTGCTGGGAGAGGCGCGGGAGGCGCTTGCCAAACAATACGGCGAGACTGCGGCCCGGCGCTGGACCGGTGAAAATCAACAGATGATTTTTGAAATGCCCCTGATCTGAAACGAAATCCAAAAAGTGTTCTGCCTTTATTCGAAAGGCAAGTTTTCATAAGGCAAGTTTCGCAGTTTCGCAAATCGAAAGGAGAAAAAATGAGCAGATTTCAGAAATGGCTGTCTCTCGGGCTTTGCGTCCTTCTGCTGCTGACGCAGACGCTGTGTGCCGCACTGGCAGAAGGCATTCCTTCGAAGAACCCGCTGCTGCATCCGCTGGAAACGGTGCCGGAGGCGCAGACAGAACACGAGTACTTTAATTTGCTGCTGCTGGGCATTGATTTTGGCGACAGGGGATACCGGGGCAGCGGCGGCAAAAATGTGTTCGCCGACTGCCACACCGATGCGGTGCTGGTAGCCTCGCTGGATAAAACGGAACAGCACCTTCGGCTGATTTCCCTGCCCCGGGACACGCTGACCTACGTGCCGGGCGTTAGGGGCATTTACAAGCTGAACGCGGCCATCAACTGTGCCGATACCACCGACGAGGGACTTCAGCGGATTCAGGATGCGGCAAGCTGGCTGCTGGGCGGCGTGAAGATTGACCGCTACTGCGCAGTGGATATGAATGCCATGATCGAAATCGGCGATTTGATCGGCGGCGTGGATATGGACGTCGAGATGAGCTACACCGGCCACAGCGGCAAGAAGTACCGCAAGGGCTTGCAGCATTTGGACGGGACGGGCATCACGGACTACTTCCGGGCCCGCACCAATGCCACCACCAACGCCACTGACATTGGCCGTACCGGTCGTCAGCGGCAGCTGATGACCGCCATTTTTCAGAAGCTGCGCGCCGAACCGACGCTGCTGACCAAGCTGCAGTCCTACGCGCAGAGCACAGAGCAGAATGTGCTCACCAACGTAAACCTGCTGGATTCCGCCTCTTTTTTGCCCCTGTTTTTTTCGGGCGGCACGGAGAATATTGGCTCCTATGTGCTGACGGGTCCTTATCGTTCCGTTCTGCAATGGAATTTCACGTTGACCGATCAGGACAACCGCATAGCGGTTCTGAAGGAGACTTTCGGCATTGACGCGGAGCCGCTGCCCTATGTGAGCAGGGAGTATACGAAGTGGCTGGAAGAAAGCGGCTTCCGGGCCTCCAAGGCCATCTATGTGGGCTGGCTGATTCTGGAATACGCGCAAGGCGTATCGGAGCCGGAAACGGCGGAACAGAAGGAAGCCCTTCAGGCGTTGGAAACGGCGCTGAACACCGCCTGCGCCGCCTTCGATCAGGCGGCGGACACCATGGACGCGCAGGATACAAGCACCATGAAAACGGCCCGTAAGGCGCTGATGCAGGCGGGCGATCAGGCGGCGGAGCAGTTCAGTTATCCCGAAAAATACCGCTGGGACGCCAGCCCTTACTGGTATACCGATTCCATGATTAACCAGTACCAGCCGAAGTGGCAGTAAGCTGCGCGGCAGGGTACAGATAGGCTCGAAACGGGAAAAGCGACAGAAGAGGGTGAAAAAAGTGTACAGAAGACAGACCAACGGCTGGCTGAAGCATCTGGATTTTATTGCTCTGGACCTGCTCTGTCTGGAAGCAGCATTTGTTTTAGCCTATTGGGCTCGCATCGGATGGAGCAGTCCCTATGAGAACCGGCTGTATCTAAGCATGGCGTTCATACTGCTGCTGATGGACATTGCCGTCATCTTTTTCGGAAACACCTATTCCGGCATCCTGGAACGGGGCTATTGGAAAGAGGCCAGCTGCACCCTATGGCAGGCGGCATTGATTCTGGCGCTTTCTTCGGTGTATTTGGTCATGAGTGGGGATGGAAACAGCTATTCCCGAATCGTTCTGTGCTTGACGACGTTGTTTTATTTTCTCCTTTCCTATGGCTGCCGATTGCTTTGGAAAAGAGCAGTAAAATGGATTCCGTGGAAAACGAAACGAACTTCTTTGCTGATTGCGGCCACGGATGCATACGCTGCAGATGTGGTAGAAAGCCTTCAGCACGACCAGCGGCGGCATTTCAGTATTTCCGGCATCATTCTTATGGACGAAGGCGTCCATACCGGCGTGGAGCAGCTGTTTGCCAAAAGCTACGGAAATATCCCGGTGGTAGCGACGGAATGCGGGCTGATCGAGTATGTTTGCCGGGAATGGGTGGATGAGATTCTGTTTGTTTTGCCGGACTGGCAGGGCGATCGGACGATGATCGATGAGGTCGCCGCGTCCGGCATAGCGGTCCATGAGTATTTGGGCACGGAAAAAAGCCGTGTGGGACGAAAGCAGGTCATTGAAAAAATGGGCGATTATGCCGTCATGACCACCTGCACCAACTGCATCACTTTTTCCCAGGCCTTTTTGAAACGGACATTCGATATTTTAGGCGGGCTGGTTGGTAGTATTTTCGCTGTTCTGGCGCTGATGATCGTAGGACCTATGATCTACGCGCAGTCGCCGGGGCCGCTTTTGTTCCGGCAGGTGCGTGTGGGCCGCAACGGCCGCCGGTTCCGTTTTCTGAAAATCCGTTCCATGGTGATTGGCGCGGATGCAATGAAAAAAGACCTGATGGAGCAGAACCGCGTGAAGGACGGCATGATGTTCAAGCTGGATTTTGATCCGCGCATCATCGGCGCGAAGCAACTGCCGGACGGAAGCGTTAAGCGCGGAATCGGCAACATCATCCGGGACTGGAGCATCGATGAGCTTCCGCAGTTCTTTAACGTGCTCAAGGGCGACATGAGCCTGGTGGGCACACGGCCGCCGACGGTGGACGAATGGGAGAAATATCAACTGCACCATCGTGCACGGCTGGCCTTTAAGCCTGGAATCACGGGTCTGTGGCAAGTAAGCGGTCGCAGCAACATTACCAATTTTGAGGAAGTGGTACGGCTAGACACAAAGTATATCGATGAATGGGATTTTGGACTGGATTGCCGCATTCTTGCCGATACTGTGAAGGCGGTACTCAAAAAAACAGGATCTATGTGAAAAAGGAGAAGAGGTGGTGGTGATCAATACATCAATCGGATACGCCTGCCGCATCAGAACTGTCCACTGCTTGGAGTTTGGCTGACTTCTACCTGGCCACCATACTGGGACGGACAGGTTCAACTTACCAAAGTGCGTGTCCATTCTCTAGGGTACATTTATAGATTGTTTCGCAATCTGTATACAGGCTTGTTGGCGTGCAGTAAAAATGAGCAGATGAGAATGTTCTGATTTGAAACAGAGATACGCCCTTCCAGTGTATAAAACAACACTTCGATTATTGCAACGACATGATAGGTGTAATCGATGAAGCCTAGAGAAGTTGTTTTGTACTGAATATATCATTGCTGCACCGAAAGGATACAACAGAAGGAAAAAATACTTATGTGGGACTTTCCATTGCTACGCTGTTGAGCCAAGCGCCATCATGTTACGGCTGTGGATATTACCTCTGAAAAGGTAGAACTGATCAACAACAAGAAGTCTCCGATTCAGGCTGAATATATTGAGAAGTATCTGGCAGAAAAAGAGCTAGATCTGACGGCAACTCTGGATGCAAAAGAAGCTTACTCTGATGCTGATTTTGTGGTAATTGCAGCACCTACCAATGTCTACTCAACAAACCGAAGCAACGTAGCATAGTCAAAAAAGACCCGATTTTCACACTTAACATACCGAAGATTCGTTGCAAAACGCCCTGATATATGAGGTGAAAATGGGTGATATTTACACAGTTTGCCGGTGGATGAGGAACACATAGCGGGAGGAATGACGCGGATGTGGGTGGAATGAGAAAAATGGTGGCGCAGATGATAAATTCATCAAAAATCCATGAGCTTATCACCTACTCTGCTAATGCTCTATTGAGTACACTATCGCCGGTAAATATGAGGGCTACTTTGCTGCGGTTTGTTGAGTCATGAAAAAATCGGAAAAAATGGCGATTTCTACTTCGCAACTTTTCTATTGAGTAGACCTGTCGTGGAGATGATAGGTACATAAGGACGGGGTGTCGAGGGCGGAGAATCTGCATGATTTGTTCATGGTGACGGTGAGGGATATGGTTGAAAGTGGATGATATATACAGTTTCAATAACATATACGCGCCTACGCCCTTTGACTGTATAAAACAGCACTTCGCAAAAATGGGGTAGGAGCATGAACGAGGTTCGACAGTATAAAACAACACTTCGATGATTGCAAAAGCAAGACAGGTGTACTCAATAAACCGGAGAAAAGTAGAAATATGATTGCTGCGCCGAAAGGGTACGACAGTAAGGGAAAAGACTTAGGCGAACTTGCACCATAAAACACGCTGATATCATCCTGAATTTGGATGTGTAGATATATAGATTAAAAAGAGATGAAAAAGAGATGACGGAAAATGAGGGGAGATAATGATGCAAAATTCAAAATATACAGTTTTAATGTCGGTATACTATAAAGAAAAACCTGAATACTTATCATTGAGTATTGAAAGCATGCTGAATCAAACTGTTAAGCCGGATGAATTTATTATCGTAAAAGATGGTCCTCTCACGACGGAACTTGATGAAGTGATAAATAATTTTGTGACGGCGTATCCTAAAACGTTTAATATTATAGTCAATGAAACTAATCTTGGGTTGGGACCAGCACTTGCAAAAGGAATAGAAAATTCTAAAAATGAGCTTATCGCCAGAATGGATTCGGATGATTATGTGGTCAGCACGAGATGCGAAAGGCAGTTGGAGAAGTTTAGAGAAGATCCAAAATTGGGAATGGTTGGATCTTATGAGGCTGAATTTGTAGATAATATAGATAATGTTATATCAATTCATAGAGTGCCATCTGAGAATGATGAAATCGAACGATTTATGCACCGTAGATGTTCAGTATTGCATCCAACAGTTATGTATAAAAAAAGTGCGGTGTTAAAAAGCGGCAACTATCAGTCAGTCTTGCTGTATGAAGATTATGATCTGTTTGCAAGAATGGTGCTAGAGTATCACATAAAAAGTTATAATATTCCGGAACCTCTGTATTATATACGAACTAGTGAAGACTTTTTTAAACGTCGTGGCGGCTTTAAATACGCAAAAACTGTTTTGAAATTTAAGTGGGGACAGTATAGGAAAGGATATATGTCATTGATGGATTTTTGTATTAGTGGTTTGGGGCAAGCATTTGTTTGCGTGCTTCCGAATTCATTGAGAAAAAGCTTTTACATGAAATTTTTGAGAAAGTAATATAGGGATAAAAATAATTATGACAGAACCGATAAGAGTTTTACAGGTTGTAGCATCATTAAATGCTGGAGGAATGGAAAACTATATAATGAATTTGTACCGAATGGTTGATAAATCAAAGGTGCAGTTTGATTTTGTAGTTCATCATGCAGCTGTTGGTCTTTATGAGGATGAAATACAGGAACTGGGCGGTAAAATTTACCATTTTACAGTATTGGATGATAAAAATGTTGTTAAGTATATTTCTGAATTGAACAGGTTCTTTGATGAGCATAAAGAGTATCAAATCATTCATGGTCATCTAAGTAGTCTTGCTGTTTTTTATCTTGGAGTAGCAAAGAAATATAATGTACCATGGAGAATAGCTCATAGCCATGGAGCTGGCTTTTTGCATACCTTGAAAGGAACGGCAAAATATTTGTTATTCAGAACAACAAAATGGAATGCTAATGTTCGTCTGGCGTGCTCAACGGAAGCAGGTAAGTATCTTTATGGAAAAGAAACTTTTGAGTTTGTACCAAATGGAATAGATGTGGACAGATTCACGTTCGATGAAAACAAGCGCATTGAAATGCGGAAAATGCTTGGTATCCGTGACGAGTATGTTATTGGTCATGTTGGAAGATTTAATTTACAGAAAAATCATGAGTATCTTTTGCGGATTTTTAAAGAAGTTCAGCAAAAGACACCGAATATCAAGTTATTACTTCTGGGAGAAGGAGAGCTGTTTTCAAAGATTCAAAATTTAGCAGAGGATTTGGAAATCAAGGATAAAATTATCTTTGCCGGAATTCATAAAGATGCAGAGAATTATTATCAGGCAATGGATGCTTTTGTTTTACCATCCTTGTTTGAGGGACTTCCTGTAACAGGAATAGAAGCGCAGTATTCAGGACTTCCTTGTTTCTTTTCAGATGAGGTGACGAGGGAAGTTAAGATATGCTCTGACACAAAATTTTTGAAAATCGGCAATGAAAATCTTGGCTTATGGGTAGATGCTATCAGCCAACAAAGAATAAACAAGGAACGAAATAAAATTGAACTAATTACGAAAAAGTTTGATATAAGAACTGCTGCAAAATCAATGGAAAAAAGATATATAGATTTGTGGAAACAAAGTAATAGTTGAAAGGATTATTGATATATGAGTAAAAAGGTTGGGATAATAACACAACATCGAGTGGTTAATTACGGGTCGGTTTTGCAGACCTATGCATTACAAGAAAAAATCAAAGATATGGGCTATGAATGTGAAGCCATTGATTATTATCCAGAACGTTTTACTCCGCTCGGGATGCTAAAAAGGATAAAGAACAAGGGAGAAAAATTCCAAAAGAGTTTTTTGATTAGAAATGCTGCAAGAGCAATAATTATTCCATCTTACATTATACGATTTCGGATGTTTTTTAAGTTTCTCAATGATTATATTGATATGACACCTAAAACATATAAAAGTGAGAAAGAATTAGAAAGCAAAAATTTTGATTATGATGTTTATTGTACAGGAAGCGATCAGGTCTGGAATTATGGATGGAATGAAAGAATTGAATATCCGTATTATCTGGCATTTGCTCCTGAGTCAGCCAGAAAAATATCATATGCTGCAAGTTTTGGAAAAAGTAAATTAGAATCAGATGAAGTAAATGAAACGAGGCGTCTTTTAAAAAGATACGATAGTATTTCTTTGAGAGAACTATCAGGAGTAGAGATTGTTGATAAATTGGGAATCGAGAATAGTACAAATGTTTTAGATCCCACATTGTTATTAAGTGGAGAAGATTGGAGAAAAATTTCTTCCAGAAAGTTCACGAAGGACAGGTATATTCTAATTTACAATTTGAACAGAAATCCAAGAATTGATGCGTATGCAAAAGAACTTTCGATTAAAACAGGTTTGGAAGTTAGGTATTTAAGTTATCAATTACATGAGTTTTACAAGAATGGAAAAATGTTCTGTAATCCACCGGTTGAAGATTTCCTTGCCTTAATTGATGGGGCAGACTATGTTATAACAGATTCGTTCCATGCAACAGCATTTTCTTTGAATTTCAACAAAGAATTTGTAATTGTATATCCGGGAAAATACAGTACAAGATTGCAAAGCATCTTAGAAATTTTAGGATTAACAAATCGAGTTGCAAAAAATGAAAGAGATTTGAGCATTGTTGAATCAAAAATTGATTACAACCGTGTAAATGAGATACTTGCGGCAGAAAGAAAACGTTCTTTGCTATGGCTTAGCAATGCTTTGAGTGGTGTGAAAAATGAAGACAGTATGTGAATTGAATATGTGTAATGGCTGTATGGCTTGTGTGGAAAAGTGCCATAGAAATGCAATTACAATCAAAGATGATTTGAAGTATTATAATGCTCTGGTTGATATTAAAAAATGCGTTGACTGTGGACTTTGCACGAAAGTGTGTCCACGAGAAAATGATAATGACATGAGTAAGCCGAAATGGTGGTATCAAGGATGGGCAGATTCTGAAATAAGAGAACATGCTTCATCTGGGGGTGCTGCATCTGCAATTATTCGCGCATTTATAAAGCACGGTGGATATGTAGCATCTTGCTTGTTTGACAGCGGAAAATTTGTATTTGAAGTAACAAATGAGATGGCAGTTGCAAGAAAATTTGCAGGATCAAAATATGTTAAGAGTAATCCGGAAAAAATTTACGGAAAAATTCAATCACTATTGAAAGCAAATCAGAAAGTTCTTTTCATTGGATTGCCCTGTCAAGTAGCAGCGGTGAATCAATTTATTAAAGATAAGACCAATTTAGTTACCGCTGATTTGATATGTCATGGAACTCCATCACCTTATTTACTTAAAAAGTGCCTTCAAGAATATGGACATGATATAAATACCCTTACAGATATCAATTTTCGAATAAAAAGTTTATATGAGTTGAATAGAGACGGGAAACCTATTGCAGCGTTTCATACTATGGATAATTACCTTATCGCATTCCTTCACTCATATGATTATACAGAAAATTGCTATTCGTGTAAGTTTGCTACTTTAGACAGAGTATCTGATATAACGCTGGGAGATTCTTGGGGAACCGAACTAAGTGGAGAAGTGAAAAATGGTGTGTCACTAATTCTTTGTCAGAGTGAAAAAGGTAAAGAGCTGATTGAGAGTGCTGGATTAAACCTTTTAGATGTCAACATCAATAACGCGATTTCACATAATGAACAGTTAAATAAACCTTCAAAATGCAGTAAATCGCGTGATCAATTCTTTGAAAACTATAACAGGTACAATAACTTTGGAAAAGCCTTGGCGAAAACAGCACCAGGAATTGTGGCGAAAGAAAAAGTAAAATCTATCGTTAAGTATATTGTTCGTGGGGGGACACAGGCCTTCATGATTACAGTAAAAGACGGTAAGATGTAATTGCGAGTCGGCAACGGTAACGGAGGAAAACATATGAGCAAAAAGAAACTTTTAATATACTATCCAGAAAGTATGCTTAAACCAGTAGGAGGTCCGGCAGGGTATCTATTTAATTTGAGACAGGGCTTAGATACATTGAACAAGGAGGAACTTCCGATAGATGTTTCTTTTTATGAAGCGGCACCTAAAAGTTTAAGGGATACTGTCAAAAATAAAGACAAAATACCAAAACGTTTGCGAGAATTTAGAAGAGCAGTTGATGACATTTTTTATGAAAAAAAGGCGTATCCATTGGACGAGAAATTATATCAATATGATATGATTCATTTCCATTCAATTGATGCAATGTATTTATGTAGAAAAACTCTGGAAAATTATAAGGGAACTGTAATTCTAACATCGCATTCTCCGTGCGCAAAGTTTAAGGAAAAACTAGCGTGGCTGAATCCGTTTGATTATAAGATGTTAAAAAAATGGGTTGACAGAATTGAAGAAATGGATGCCTATTCTTTTAAGCGCGCAGATTATATTATTTTTCCATGTAAGGAAGCGGAGGAACCATATTATCATACATGGGAAGGTTATGAACAACTCCGAGAAGAAAAAAAGTATCGTTATATGCCAACTGGAATAGTTGGATGTAAAGCAAAAGTAAATAGAGAAGATTTCAGAAAAAAATACGGAATTCCAGACAACGCTTTTGTGATTTCTTATGCCGGAAGGCACAATGAAATAAAAGGATATGTTGACTTAAAAAGACTTGGAGAAAAGCTCCTTGCGGATAAGAATGTATATTTTCTAATAGCTGGAAAAGAAGAACCGATGACGGGATTGAAAAACGATCACTGGATTGAGGTGGGATGGACAAATGATCCACATTCACTTATTGCCGCTTCAGATGTTTTTGTATTGCCAAATCATGAAACATACTTTGATTTGATATTATTAGAGGTTTTTTCACTTGGAGTACCCGTTGTAATGAGTCGCACAGGCGGGAATAAGTATTTTGAACAGTTCAAACAACCGGGATTAAAATTTTATGATACGTTGGAAGAAGCACAAGATAGGATATTGGATATTAAAAAAATGCCAGTAGATGAATTGTGCGATGCCAAAGCTGGAATAATTGAAATGTTTAATAATGAATTCACTGTTGAAAAATTTGCAAAAAAATATATTAATATTATTTCAGAAATTGCAGCAAGCATTAGATGACATATAGGAGACTTTTGATGAGCAGCGTATTCTCAAAGGTAAGAAGAAAAATTGAATATATCCATAATAAAAAAGCAACTTATGATTACGCTCCTCAGCAGGGAGGTTGGGAAAAATATGGCTCGCCAGTGTTTGGCGATGAAACGACAGCCTCCGTGTTTGATCCATTTGTAGTAATGATAGAAGATAGATACCGCCTTTTTGTCTCGGAACGAAAAAATAGCGGAATAATAAGTACTGATTCTACGGATGGTACAGAATGGGAAAAATGGAAAGTTGCTTTAGAAGCAGGGGATAAGGGAAGCTGGGAAGAACGGGTTAATCGCGCTTCTGTTTGTGAAATAGATGGAAAATGGTTGATGTGGTACACTGGACAAAGTAGAAATAATAGTGCAATAGGCATCGCCACAAGTGATGATGGCATTCGATTTACAAGAATGCAACAAAAACCAATTCTTGTTCCGAGTGAGCCATACGAAAAAGGCTCGGTTATGAATCCGTGTGTTCTCTGGGACAAAGATGAAAAAATCTTTAAAATGTGGTATGCAGCTGGTGAGCAATTTGAACCAGATGTTCTTTGCTATGCGGAAAGTAAAGATGGCATTAACTGGGAAAGGTATGCAAATAACCCTATACTTGAAAAGTCGAATGAAAAGTATGATCAATGCAAGGTAGGCGGATGCGATATTTTGAAGGAAAATGATAGATACTATATGTTCTACATTGGATATCAAAATGTGGATGCAGCTAGAGTTTGTATGGCAGAGTCAAATGACGGAATACATAATTGGGTTAGAAGTATGGATAATCCTGTTATTTCACCAGAAAAAAATTCCTGGGATGCAGATGCAGTTTACAAGCCTACGGTTGCTTTAAATAAACAAAAAAACAAACTGTTGATGTGGTATAACGGTAGAAAACAAAATTGTGAGAGAATTGGTTTGGCAGAATATCGCATCAAATAGAAGATATGGGGAGGGTTAACCGATGATAGTAAGTATAATTATTCCGGGTTTTAATACAAAATATGAAGATTTATTAAAATGTTTGGATAGTATCCTTGCTCAAACTTTCCCCAATTTTGAAGTGGTTATTATTGATGATGGAAGTGAAGATTATTACGGTAATAGACTAGATGAGTTGGTTCAGTTAGATTCTCGTATAAGTGTGTTTCACAAGAAAAATGAAGGGGTCTCAGTAGCTCGTAATTTTGGAGTGAATAAAGCAACAGGACAGTATATCTTATTCGTTGATGGTGATGATATATTAACTCCGTGGTTACTAGAAAGCGCGGTCCAAGCTGTTGAGGATTATGATTGTGATGTTATAGTTGGAATGATAAATACAACAGATAAAAGGCCAAGTATTTTTCCAAGTAGAGAAAAGAACGTAAAATTTGAACTGTTGGATGATCATAAGAAAAAAGAATTGGAGTGTCATATTTTTTCAAAAAGCTGTGAGAGGTGGAGACCTGATCAGAATGGATGGGAATTTAATGGAGAAGGATGTTGGGCGCATTTCCTGAAGAAGGAGATTGCACTGGAAAATCAATTTATCCCAGGAGTTGCAGTTGGCGAAGATACTATTTGGGCATTAACCATGTTAAATAGTTCTAAGGATTACCGAATTGGAATGCTTTATGAAAAATGGTATTATTATATTCAAAATAATTATAGTGTGTTGAATAAATATAATCCTAAAATCGTGGGACAATTAACTCTCCCAGTGGATATTCTGGAAAAAAAGTATGGTGCTTCAACAGGCATTGTGCATGCCGCATATACAGATTGGTTACTTATGAAGCTAAAACATATATGTTTTAGAGCATATTTAGCAGAGGAAAATACTGACCCATTCAATAAGAAAGTGTCTGAATTTTCAAAAGTTTTACATACTGCTCCATGGATCGATGTTTTAAACAGACGTAATACTCAACCGTTCAAAAAGAGACTGAAGTTTTTTTTGTATGATAAGAATATTGCGTTATACTTCTACTCTTGCTTGAAATTGGTGAAAAGAAAAAAATACGATATAGAGGACGGGAGTAGAAATGAAAGTAAAAATTAATCACACATTATTTATAACGCTAAGTTTAATTACGCTGCTGATTGCAGGAAATTATTGGGGGATTGCTCAGTTCGTTTTGCCTTATAAAGCGAGACTATATATTTTGGTTCTTTCTGGAGCGATACCGTTATTATTACCGCTGTATTATAAGAAAAGAAGTATTATTATACCTTGGATGCTTTGTTTTTTCTTTGTGCTTTTTAGAAATCAAGAATTTTTGAGTGGAGGCTACTACAATTCAATAAGATTAATAGGCGCTTACTTATTCATATTTGCCAGCGTTAAAAGTTGTGATTGGATAAAAAAGGCACCCCAAATAATAACAGCCGTAGGAATAGCAAATGTTATTGCAACTCTTTTGTTTTTTGTGAATAATGGATTGTATCAGCTTTTTATTAATACAACTTACAAACAATATCAAGATGGAACACAAGACGGATTGTATGGGTATCGAGCGGCTCTTGCAGATCATTACTCTCAAAATGGAACATATATTACAATACTTTTATTGACTGTATGGGCTGTATTTTTGACCTTAAATGGTCACGAAAAGAAGCGAAAATATATAATGATAGCTGGTATTGCTACAGTTATCGCACTTCTTCTTACATCTAAAAGAGCACATTTGCTTTTCGGCGTAGCAACTTTAATAGTCGTTTATTATGTTGTTAATCCTGAAAAAAGGTTGTTAAAATCCTTCAAGCTCATGATGGCAGCGGTGGCTGCTTTGATAGGATTGAATTTTCTTATGGATTATGTTCCAGATATTGCAAGAGTATTTGAACGATTTCAAACAGCCGGATCTGATAATGCAAGTTTATTGCGGATTCTTATGTGGGATAGGGCGCGCTCTATTTTTAATCAAAATCCAATATTGGGAATCGGATGGTATGGATTTCGATATAAATCCGGCTTGAGTGCGCTAACGGGTGCCACTGCTGGGTGTCATAATATATACCTTGAATTATTATGCGAAACAGGACTTTTAGGTTTCTGTGTGTTTATTATGGCAATGGCATCAAGTATAGTAATAACATGGAAAAATATTAATTATCTTAGTCATCAAGAACGTGATGTCGAATTGACAAGTATAAAATTAGCCTTATCGGTTTCGTTTGCAATTCAATTTTTTGTGTTGTTATATGGAATGACAGGAAATCCTATATATGATTCGACTTTTTGTTTCTATGCAGTCGCAGTGGCAATTAACATCTCTTTTACATCAAATATGCGAGGTAGAATATGAAATATGATTATTTAGTAGTAGGCTCCGGCCTTTACGGAGCAATATTTGCACATGAAGCAAGGGTACATGGCAAATCTGTATTAGTTGTTGATAAACGCCCCAATATTGCGGGCAATATTTACACCGAGAACATAGAGGGCATTAACGTCCATAAGTACGGCGCACATATCTTCCATACCAACAACAAAAAGGTCTGGAATTATATCACCCAATTTGCCGAGTTCAACCGCTTTACGAACTCGCCTGTAGCCAACTACAAGGGCGAGCTTTACTCGCTGCCGTTCAACATGTATACCTTTAATAAGATGTGGGGCGTGGTTACGCCGGAGGAGGCTGCCGCCAAAATTGAGGAGCAGCGCAAGGAAATCACCGGCGAGCCGAAAAACCTAGAAGAACAGGCAATCTCTCTCGTGGGCCGTGACATCTATGAGAAGCTCATCAAGGGCTACACCGAGAAGCAGTGGGGCCGCGACTGCAAAGAGCTGCCCGCCTTCATCATCAAGCGCCTGCCCGTGCGCCTGACCTTTGACAACAACTATTTCAATGCCTTGTATCAGGGCATCCCAATCGGCGGCTACACCAAGATGATTGCCAACCTGCTGGACGGCATCGAGGTGCGCCTGAATACGGACTATCTGGAGCAAAAGTCCGAGCTGGATGCGCTGGCTGACAAGGTGGTCTACACCGGTCCCATTGACGCCTACTTTGATTATAAGCTGGGCACGCTGGAGTATCGCTCTGTCCGCTTTGAGAATGAGCTGCTTGACAAGCCCAGCTTCCAGGGCAATGCCGCAGTCAACTACACCGACCGCGAGACGCCGTGGACCCGCATCATTGAGCACAAGTGGTTTGAGTTTGGTAAGGACGAGAACGGCAATGATCTGCCCAAAACTATTATCAGCCGTGAGTATAGCAGTGAGTGGAAGCCGGGTGATGAGCCGTATTATCCGGTCAATGATGCCAAGAATAGCTTGCTGTATTCTGAGTACAAGAAGTTGGCAGATACAGAGGGCAAAGTGATTTTTGGTGGTCGCTTGGGTGAGTACAAGTATTACGATATGGATCAGGTTATTGTTGCTGTACTAGAGAAATGTGAGAAAGAATTCGTGGGAGAAAATGTATGAGCAGAATTGGTATATTAACTTTTCATTCTGCAAATAATTTTGGTGCATTGCTACAGGCTGTATCGTTACAAAAGATAATTATAGAACATGGTGGTACAGAATGTGAACTTATAAATTATGAGCCAGAGTTTATTTATAAGGATTATTCAATTAGCCCATTCAAAAGTAAGCATCCGAAAGTTATTATTAAAAGCATACTGAGAATTCCGGATAAGATCAAGCGAAATTCAAAGTTTCAGTCATTCAGAGAAGAAAATACAATTTGTTCAGGACAATGCCAAAGTGAAGATTCTTTTGAGAAGACTTGCAACTCCTTTGAAAAAATTATTGTAGGTTCGGATCAGGTATGGAATTACAATCTTACTGAGCATGATATGCACTACTTTCTGCCGGAGATCGATGACTCAGTAGAAAAAATAGCTTACGCAGCAAGTACAGGCGGTGCTGATTTTTCAACAGATGAATCGAATGAAATGATTCAGTGTCTTCAAAGGTTTAAGAATATCTCGGTAAGAGAAAGTGCATCCAAAGAGGCTCTTAATCAAAGATTAAAAGAAAAAAACATTGAAATTGTATTAGATCCGGTTTTCCTTACAACCCAAAGCAATTGGTTGCGTTTGGCGGCAAAGCCAGTAAAAAAAGATTACATCCTTTTTTTCAAAATGGGATATAGTAAGACCGCTGAACCGGCGCTGGAGTTTGCTAAAAAATTAAGCGAAGAAACAGGCTATGAACTTCTTATGTTGTGGGATCAGGAAACGTGGTTTAAATATCGTGATGTTAAGCACATTGGAGCTGCAGGCCCAGCAGAATTTTTGCAGTGGATTGCAGGTGCAAAATGTGTAGTAACAAATTCGTTTCATGCTACAGCTTTTTCTATTATCTTGAACACACCTTTTTATGTGGAAACAGAGATTGAAAGAAAAGATAGGGTTCTTAATATTCTCAATATTTTCAAGTTAGAGAAATGTGGACTTGTAAAAGGAAAATCTGCAAATGGATTGAACATACCAAAAATTGAATGGAATGTAGTGAATTTACTACTGGACAACAAACGTCACAGGTCACTGGATTACATTGATAGGATATTAAAATAAGCAGTTCTGCCTTGGTATTTTATAGCCACATATCAAGGCAGAACTTGTTATAGGAGATACTAATGAGTCGTAAAACAGAATTAGCAAAAAATACGGCCATACTGACAGTGGGAAAGTTATGTACGCAGTGTATTAGCTTTTTCCTACTGCCTTTATATACGGCAATTTTATCAACGGAAGAGTATGGTACATTTGATTTATTAGTCACATATTCAGCTTTATTATTACCTTTGGTCAACTGGCAACTAGATCAAGGACTATTTAGGTTTATGTTAGATTACCGTGGGAACAAAGAAGAAGAAAGCAAACTTTTGTCAACATTGTTGTTTTCTAGTATGATGCAATCTGTTGTCTATTTTGGTATGTATCTAATAATTACTCCCAAATTACATATCGAAAATGCATACTTCCTTTTGCTTTATGTGATTTTACAGGTATTTACAGCACTGTTCTTGCAGTTTGTAAGGGGATTAGGAGAAAGTGTCAAATATACGGTAGCATCCTTTATCTCGGCAACAACAACGACAATATTAAATGTTATTGCTTTGGTTATTTTGAAAATGGGACTCCAAGGATTGTTTGTTTCCACGTTATCTGCACAGATTGTTACATTAATTTATTTGATATTTGCATCAAAATGCTGGGAATATATTTCTCCAAAAAATATTCACCTGAGTATATTTAAAAGTGTTGGAACGTACTCCATTCCGTTAATTCCAAATAATTTGGCATGGTGGGTTGTAAATGCTTCAGATCGAACAATTATTGCACATTTTCTTACAACAGCAGCAAATGGAATTTACTCTGTTGCAAACAAACTTCCAAATGTATTTATAAGTTTTTATAATATCTTAAATTTATCTTGGACAGAAACAGTTTCATTGCACTATGGTGATGAAGATAGGGATGAATTTTTGACAGAAACAATGACATCATTGTTCAAGTTATTTGCAGCAGCTTGTTTTGGTATTGTTGCCTGTATGCCTTTTGTTTTTCCCATAATGGTTAATCTAAAATACAGCGCTGCATATAATCAGATTTTGATTTTAATGTATGCGATGCTTTTCCGTGTATTGGTTGGATTATATAGTTGTGTCTATGTGGCACAAAAAAACGCAAAAAAGATTGCGTACACATCAATCTCAGCGGCTATTATTAACATCGCGGTCGATTTGATTTTAATTAACAAGATACAAGTGTTTGCAGCATCCCTTTCAACGCTGATTGCCTTTCTTTCAATGTTTATTGTTCGTTATATTGACGTAAATAAAACTGTACACATGAAAATTAGAAAGCCTATTATTATTGGCAGTGTCCTTATTGGTGGGATGCTCATAGGAACATACTATTGCGGAAATAGGATGATCCAGTTTGCAGCACTTTGTATTACTGCAGTTTATGCAGTTTTAACTAATGTGGACATGCTGAAATCGGGTGTAAATCTGGTGAAGAGCCGTCTTGGAAAATAAGACTTGAAATAGTGTGAGTTGGGGAGGACAATCTTGAGAGCAGAGCAGAGCAGAGCAGAGCAGATAATATTGACAATCTAAAGGCAATTTGTGCTTTTCTGATTGTTTGTATTCACGCACCATTTCCGGGAGTAATTGGAGAGTACTTTACCGCATTAACGAGAATTGCTGTACCAGTGTTCTTCATGATAACCGGGTACTTCTACTTTGATGTTGAGGAAAAGCACGGCGAGATTCGGCAGATAAAGAAGATTTTCAATTTGGTACTTGAAACAAAGGAGTGGATTTCGTTATGAAAAAATATGGAACAACTCCCTTAAAAACGAAAATCAAAAACAAGCTTGTTAAGCTAATATCAATCGGGGGGCAAACCCTAAATCCTGATTTGATTTATTATGCTGACTACTCCGAAAGGAGGGCGGCATAATGAATTGGTCGCAGCCTAAGGTATATGCTGTAAAGCATAAAGACGAAGAAATCAGGGCAGCTTCACGTTCTGGTGGTATTTTCACGGCATTGTCAGACTTGGTTTTGGATGATGGTGGTACTGTTTATGGATGCGTTTTAACTGATGATTTTCATGCTGTTCATGTGAGAACTGATAGCAGAGATGGACGAAATCAAATGCGTGGTTCAAAGTATATCCAAAGTAAAATGGGAGATACATATAAGAAAGTACAGGAAGATTTGAATGCAAAAAGAGAGGTGCTATTCTCTGGAACTTCTTGTCAAGTCGCTGGATTAAAGCATTTTCTTGGTAAAGATTATGACAACCTTATATGCATAGATATTGTCTGTCATGGAGTTCCGAGTCCTGTTGTTTGGGATAAGTACCTTAGATGGCAGGAACATAAGAATCATGGAAAAGTTGTTAAGGTTGACTTTAGAAATAAGAAGGATTTCGGATGGAAAGATCATGTTGAAACCATTTGGTTTGATAATGGAAAAAATGTAAGTAGCCCGATTTTTAAGAATCTCTTCTATGGTCACATGGTTCTTAGACCGAGTTGTTATGAATGTCCATATAAGTCCATCATGCATCCAGGAGATATTACGATAGCAGATTATTGGGGAATCGAAAAGGCTGCTCCGGAATTCGATGATAATAAAGGAGTGTCATTGGTCCTAGTTAATAATGAAAAGGCTGATAGCATCTTTGAAAATGTGAAGATTGAATTGAAGTGGAAGAGCACAAGAATTGAAGATAGCATGCAACCGCCACTGAAGGCTCCGTTTCCAAAACCAGAGGGAAGAGAACAGTTTTGGAACGATGTGAATGATAAATCTTTTTCGTATATTGCCAGAGCATATGGGGACAATGGAGCTGCAAATTATATAAAGAAGGTTCTGAGAAGAGTAAAACGAAAAATACAGCACTTAATAAGTAAAACTTGAGGAGAGGAGTATTTATGAGTGGAAAAGCATTAAACAAGCAGGAAATGGATAGTATCGATCTGGCTAAATTTGTTTTCGCTTTTGCGGTTATTCATATTCATGCGGGGGGGACGGTCGTACATCCGATTTTAGCAAGTATTGTTAATTCTTTTGATAGCTTAGCGGTTCCGTTTTTTTTTATAGTGGCAGGTTATTTCTTTTTTAATAGAATTGAAAAACTAGAAAACGAAGCTCAGAAAAAAGAATATGCGATAAGTTATCTGTTGAAAACATTGAAAATATATTTTGTCTGGTCAGTTCTGCTTTTACCGAGCAGGTTGATACTGAGTAAAAGTAGTATGCTTGGCGTACTTTTGAAGTGGCTTAGAACCGTATTTTTTATCGGTGATGCGCAGCTATGGTATTTGAACGCATTGCTGATTGGACTGATTCTGATTTTGCTATTGAAGAAATCGAAAATTAACGATACTTGGATCATGTTGATAGGAGTTGTATTCTTTATTGCCGGTATCTTTGTTCAAAAACAGTTGGATGTGGCATCTGTCAATGGATATGCAGGATTTTGGAAATTGTATTATATGATTTGGGGAAAGACAATAAAAAATGGTGTGTTTATGGGGATGTTTTATTGTATGCTTGGGACGCTAATCCAGAAAATCCCCCAAACAAAAACAGTATTCATTTGCACAATCTCAGCTTTTACACTTTATGTTGTGGGAGTGTACTTTCAGTACGAATGGAGGAAACTGCTGCTACCTGTTGTGTCGGTGCTTGTAGTTGAGTCAGTTATTATGATACCTTTGCACATTGGACCTTTGGGAAAATGGTTCCGATCCATGAGCACGTTACTGTTTCTGTGCCATTATATTTTTGTCAGAGCGTTTGAATGTTTTCCAACATTGACAGTTTATTTCCCAGAAGGAATACATAAATTTATGTTTGTTGGTGTGTCCGCATTTTTATTGGCTGCATTGCTCGTCTGGGCTGGAAATAAAAATAAAAGAATTAGGTGGTTATGGCAATAATGAAATGAATAGGAAAGGTTGTTGTGAATGGTGGAAAGAGAAATACCAGTACTATACAGTAGGAAAGAAGAATGCTGTGGATGTACAGCTTGTTATGCCATCTGTCCGAAAGAGGCTATTTCTATGGTCGAGGACGAAGAAGGCTTTGAGTATCCTCAGATTGATGAAAGTAAGTGTGTGCGTTGCTACCAATGCATCAAGGTATGTCCTTTCAAGGTGGAGAAAACAAGTAAAATATGAAATGCTGGGAGCGTAAGTTCCATATGTTGCTAAAATCCGTAGTGTGGCATATGAGGTTGTTATACGAAGTGCTCCGTGGATGGTTAGCAAGAAAAGATAAACTAGAAAGAGGTGATTGGTAATCAAGTGGTACATAAAATCAATAATTCAAGATTTCAGACAACCCGTGTCATACTTGATTCCAGCCATCTTCTTCAGTGGATGCATTGTATTTGCTGTTAGCTGGTTATGTGGAAAGAAGAGTACAATAAAACATAGAATTCCATTTACCTTTTTCTTGGCGTACATTCTCGTCATTTTCCGCGTAGTTTTCTTATGTAGGGAACCTGGAAGTAGAAAGACTATCAGTTTAGTTTTATTTGAAACATGGGGACATACCTTTCATATGCACGCTATGTTTGTTGAAAACATTATTATGTTTATTCCGTTTGGCGTCTTGCTACCGATACTGTTTAGAAAATTCAGAAATGGATGGTTATGTGTGCTGACTGGATTTATTTGCTCTTGTAGCATTGAGATAGTGCAGCATATTACTCAAACTGGATTTTTGCAATTGGATGATGTGGTGACAAACACAACGGGTACGCTGTTGGGATGGTTTATATGGCGTGCATGGAAAGTGACCAGAAAAATATGAACACGATGGGACTCAATTGCCATTGCATTAAGGTGTGCCCGATAAAAGTAGCAAGAGTACAGTGAGGAGGAATCATGAACACAACATTACTTATCATGGCAGCCGGAATCGGCAGCCGATTTGGAACAGGAATCAAACAGTTGGAGCCGGTTGATGATGCTAACCATATCATCATGGACTATTCCATCCATGATGCCATTGAAGCAGGCTTCAACCATGTGGTATTTATCATCCGCAAGGATATCGAGAAGGAGTTCAAAGAGGTCATCGGCGACCGGATTGCAAAAATCTGCGAAAAGCACAATGTGACCGTTGATTATGCTTTCCAGGACATCAAGGATATTCCGGGCAGATTACCGGAAGGTCGGACGAAGCCGTGGGGAACTGGTCAGGCGGTACTGGCAGCTAAAAATGTGATTGATACTCCGTTTATTGTGATCAACGCAGATGATTACTATGGCAAGGAAGGCTTCAAGGCCGTCCATGAGTATCTGGTGAATGGTGGCAAATCCTGTATGGCAGGTTTTGTTCTGAAAAATACGTTGTCCGACAACGGTGGTGTGACTCGTGGTATCTGTAAAATGGATGCGGAAAATAATTTGACTGAGGTTGTAGAAACTAAGAACATCGTAAAGACCGCAGTTGGAGCAGAGGCAGACGGTGTGACTGTTGATGTGAATTCTCTGGTTTCCATGAATATGTGGGGTTTGACTCCTGATTTCCTCACTACACTGGAAGTGGGCTTCAAAGAGTTCTTTGAGAAGGAAGTGCCGGGTAATCCTCTGAAAGCAGAGTATCTGATTCCTAGCTTCATCGGTGAACTGCTGGAGCAGGGAAAGATGTCTGTCAAAGTATTGAAAACAAACGACACCTGGTATGGTATGACCTACCATGAAGATGTCGCAGCTGTAAAGGATAGCTTCAAGAAGATGCTGGAGAATGGTGTGTACAAGGCTGATTTATTTGCAGACTTGTGATATACTGGGAGCGGTAGCTCCCTACGCTGTTCGTACAAATCAAAAATTTTTTGATAAATCACACACCTCTACGCGGTGAGCAGCAGGCAACGATCTTATGATTGGCGAAGATGTGAGAAAAAACTTAGGGAGTGTTATTATGAACATCCTTACAGAATTGAAAAATGAACTTGGATATGCGAATGTCACAAACCAATATATAGAGCTGGCGGCAAGGACTTTTCAGTTGGATCATGGAAATGATAACTTGCAGGAACAAGCAGGAATGGTGGGGTTATCGATTGCGACTTTGCCAGAAGATTATCTTAAACGAATTGCTAATGGCTATATCATTGGGGTTCACTCGTGTGTGGAACACTTTCTCGTGCAATATCGTTTCCTTCCGGGGAGTCCGGCTCGTGGTCAAAATTACAGCGCAGAAGATGATGATAACCGGTTGAAGTGGATTCTAAATATTTGCTACGGTAATCGAATCCCACACGATGTAAAGCAGCTTTACTTTATATGTAACTATTACAGGTTGGCGAGGAATGAAATTGTACATTGTGGTACAGGCAGAGTCGAGTTAAGGCAAGCGAAAACTGAACTGAATAATTTAACTGATGATTTAGCAATATCCAATATTAGGGGACATTTAAATGCACCCAACGATTTTACAAATCTTAATTTTGATGATCAAGTGTTATTTTCAAGAGCAGCAAGAACGATTTGTGACAGAATATATAAGGATAGTAAGTATGATTGGGATGCGGTTCTGGAAAAATATAGAACGGAGATTAATAGCTTTATTCTTTCTAATGATTCAGAGGGAAAAAAGAAGGCAAGAATATTAAATTTTCTTTCCCAGACATATCCGATTAATGTAAATGACTCTAGGCTTATTGAATCCATATCGCATTTTGTGGTATAATTCCATATGGACATTGGCTTAATGGTAGAGCATCCCCCTTCATAAGCGCATAACTTGATACAAGTTGTACGTTTATGAAGGGGAGGATAGAGGTTCGAATCCTCTATGTCCACTTATTTTTGTATTTTTTAGTTTTGCCATAGATATTGGAGGTACATACATATGCCCAGAACGAAAGGCAGCAAAAACCGTCCCAAAACTACCCATACCGACTACGCATCTCAGATCGCAGAGAAGCAGGAATCTATCGTTTCCCTGACTGCTGAGATCGCCTCCATCACCGCCAACATTGACTCTTTGAAGGCTGACCTGAAAGAGAAGAAGACTGCTCTGAAGAAGGCCGAAAAAGAAGTGGCAACGCTGGAAGCGAAGAAGGCAAAGGCAGATGCTAAGGCCGCTGAAGATGCAAAGAAGGCTGAAGCCGAGAGTGTGGTTAAGAGATTATTAGCCAACGGTGTGAGTGCAGAGGAGATTCTCGAAAAACTGAAATAAGAACACAAGAAAAAATAAATGCCGTGTGGACAAACTGAACTTCAGGAGTCCACACGGTATATTTTGAGGCAATTATATAGTTTGTAACGAAAATAAAGACATAAACAAAAGAAATGGAGCGTGATACAAAATGAATTTATCAAAAATACATCATATTGCAATCATCGTATCTGACTACGAAGTAGCTAAGGATTTTTATGTAAACAAATTGGGCTTCTCTGTCATCAGGGAAAACTATCGACCAGAGCGTAAAGACTGGAAGCTGGATCTGTGAGTAAATGGGCACACAGAGTTGGAGATTTTCGCTGAAGAAAATCCTCCAAAGCGTGTGAACCGCCCGGAAGCCTGTGGATTGCGTCACCTTGCGTTCTGCGTAGACAGTGTGGAGCAGATGGTGAATGAACTGGCGGAGGTAGGGATCGAATGTGAGCCAATCCGCGTGGATGATTATACCGGTAAGAAGATGACTTTCTTTCATGACCCGGATGGACTGCCGCTGGAGCTGCACGAATAATTATGAGAGAGAAAAGAGCATATAAACCCCGGAAGCCCGGTGGCGGCCGGAAGAAGCTGAAGCCGAAGTACAGTGCAGAAAAGAATCTCAAGGAGCAGATGGAAAGAGCGGTGACACTTTATGATTCTGAGATGTCCTTGCAGGCCATCGGTGATGAGCTATCCCTCAACCCTATTAAAGTAAGGAAGCTCCTCATCACGGCCGGTGTGTATGAATCAGAAGTGGCGGAGAAGGTACAGGATACCTTCGAGGAGTATCGAGAAACACAGAGCTATAAAGAAGCAATTCTCTCAACCGCAAATGATCTCCAACTCTCCAAAGCCTCCGTCACCTCATATCTTCCGTATAAAAAAGGCGTGTACTTCCCCAGTACAGAAAAAGAGAAAATCAGTGTTGGAGCAGAACGGCAGCGGAGATACAGAGCGATGAAGCGGTGGAGGTCTGATCCGACAGAAGAAAACTTCTGGGGAGTGGTTGTGGCTTATGCTGGTGTGAAATTCAAAACCTACTCTGGCTTACCATTCTCTTACGAAATTA
>ERZ824978.954-NODE-954-length-35529-cov-4.605373_pt1 | contig 35529 bp, 24 predicted proteins | sample MGYA00519860_ERZ824978 | MGnify/ENA primary metagenome ERZ824978 (study PRJEB31778, sample SAMEA3449184) | human gut metagenome | biome: human gut; feature: human-associated habitat; material: faeces | place: United Kingdom | collected 2010/2012 ... | reverse complement strand
GGCCTGTGCCGCACCGAGCATATGTTCTTCGAGGGCGACCGCATCCGCGCCGTGCGCGAGATGATCGTCGCCAAGACCGTCGAGGCCCGCAAGATGGCGCTGAACAAGCTGCTGCCCTATCAGCAGAGCGACTTCGAGGCCATGTACCGCGTGCTTGAGGGCCGTCCGATGACCGTGCGCTATCTCGACCCGCCGCTCCACGAGTTCCTGCCGCACGAAAGCTCGGCGCGCGCACAGCTCGCGGAAAAAATGAATGTTTCCCCGGAAATTGTCGCGGAGCGCTGCAAGGCTCTCGAAGAGCAAAACCCGATGCTTGGCCACCGCGGTTGCAGACTCGGCAACAGCTTCCCTGAAATCACGAGAATGCAGGCGCGCGCAATATTTGAAGCCGCCGCAAATGTGATGAAGGGCAAAAAACCGGTCAAAGTAAAAGTCGAGATTATGGTTCCGCTTGTCGGCTTTGTGCAGGAATTGAAATTCCAGGCGCAAAATATACGCGAAGTCGCGGAAGAGGTGATGAAGCAGAAGAAAGTTAAGATAGACTATATGCTTGGTACAATGATAGAAGTTCCCCGCGGCGCGTTGACTGCCGATGAAATTGCTGAAGTCGCACAGTTCTTCTCGTTCGGAACGAACGACCTTACGCAAACCGGATTGGGAATGAGCCGCGACGACTCCGGCAGTTTCCTCGGAAGGTACAAGGAGCTCGATATTCTCCCGAAAAACCCCTTCGCTTCGATAGATGTCGACGGCGTCGGACAGCTCGTGCGAATTGGCGTAGAAAAGGGAAGAAGCACCAGAAAAGATATTAAGCTTGGCGTTTGCGGAGAGCATGGCGGAGATCCCGACTCAATAACGTTCTTTAACGACGTTGGGCTCAATTATGTCAGCTGCTCGCCGCCGCGCGTTCCAGTAGCGAGGCTTGCTGCAGCGCAGGCAGCTCTAAAAAGCGCGGAAAAAGCCAAGGCAAAAAAATAAGTGCGCATTTGCGTAAAAACGGAGGGGCGCGGTTTTTAAACCGCGTCCTTTTTTCGTCTGAAGTGTTTTGGGTTATCGGCGGATTCTTTTTATGAAAAACGCGCTTGAATAACCTCCATGCGAAACGGCTGTTCTTGATTATTGGTTGATTGCAATTTCAAAAAGACGTATCTTCTTATGAAATTTTTTTACTATCATTGGTAGTTGAATTTTATACATAGCCTTAATTTTGATAAAATCCACGGACTTTTCTTGCCGCTTATGCAATTTAAAAAGAAGAAGAAATCTTGGAGATGTTCTGGGAGGCGGCTAAAATAAAAGAAGGCAAAGATGTTTTATTCAGTTAATTTTATGCTGTGCTATTTTTTAGGCGGCAGTGCGGAACTCGCGGTTTTTTTTATAACTCTCAAATACATATGCGCATAAGTTTGCAGTGGTTTTGGGGCGTTTTTTTTAAATCTTTAATAAACTTATGGCCTGATTTTATTGTTGGAGCCAGAAATGCGCCAAGAAGTTTTAGACTATTTCTTACATAAAAATAGCCAGCTGCCAAACTCTCAGCGCAACCAAAAATAAAAAAGTGGACTAGGAAAGCACGCAAGGTTTGCAAAAATTTGTGATTTTGGCGTTGGGCCAAGCTATTTCTCATAGCGCATGCTGTTTGGCTTCCCATTCTTCTGGTTGCCGAACTAGCACTTCTTTCCTAAATATTTCCTATAATATAATAAGTTTTAAATTTCTGATTTAACTGTTTAAAAAAATAGTGCGCAAAATTATTTGCCGAATTATCGAAAACGATAAAAATATCTAATGAAAAATATGTTAATGCTCTATGAAAATTCCATATAGACCCATTTTTCTTTTCCTAATTTTTGCCATCGCATCTGCAAATGCCGACACTTTGTATTACGAAGGCACGGGATATTGGAATGAATCTTCCCACTGGTGGTCGGACTCCTCCGGAACTCCCGCAGGGAAAGCTCCTACGGAGGATACTGATGTCGTAATTTCTGGAGTGACTCTATCTGGCACCATAAATACCGGCGGAGTAAACATAAAAAGCCTGACTTTCGACGGCACCCAGTCCTTTGGGAATACCCAGGATATAAATTTCCACGACGGCTTTACCATTGGCGGGGATTTTAATTATATTTCTTCAGGCAATGGAAATATGATGGGTATTGTTGGAGCGGGCAATTCCTTCAATATTGAAGGAAAACTCACGATTGACGCCTCAAACAATAAAAAGGCGTGGCTTGCTTTCTTTAAGCAGATGAATACCGATTCAAGAATTGGCACTTTAACTATAAAAAACGGCTTGGAAATAATCGGTGGAAGCGGCCAGACCGCCGCCTTAACGCTTAATGTAAAAGATACTTTTGTGACGGGTAAAGTAAAACTCGCGAACGCAAATTCCATCTTAAATCTGACGCGTTCAATGAAAGTTGAGGGAACTTTTACCAACAATTTCACCTGCGACGGTATTGACGGAACCGGAAAAATCACAATCGGGGCAACGTCATATGGCGTGGGAGGTGCGATACCGACTGTCATTCAGAATATTATTTTCAACAATTCAACAAATTCCTCTTTTAAAGGCATCTCCAAGGGGCAGTACAACGACCCCGCCGCCAATATTTCTGCGGATTCTGAGCTAAATATAGAAATGAATGCCGCCTCCTCCAATGCCGTTCAGACGCTCAGGCTTGAAAAAGGCTCTTATGATACTGTCGCAGACAACATTACCGTCAAAAACGGAATGCTGAACCTGTACGGCGACACTTCATTTAAAACCCTAACTCTCTCGGGCGGATATTTCAGCGCCGCTGCGGTCAATGACCCAGAAGATGCGCCCGAAATCGGTACCGTCTCTTTTGAAAGTGGAATGTGGTCGGGCGGCACGATTGTAATTGACATCCATGCCGACTCTGCCGAGGCCGATAAAATCCAATTCTCGGGAAAACTCGACAAAGCAGAGAATGCCGACATCAATCTGCAATTTAATTTTGATCCCCAGGGAATGGCGGAGCTTGTGGATATGGGAATATCCTCGTTTGAGGATCTGATAACATACGAGGAGGGCAGCGGAATAGAGGGAACGGTAATAAGCGGCGTTTCGGATAATTTTGCGTTTGAAGCCGTATTTGGCGCTACGGGAATGGACGTATCGTTTACGCAAGTGCCTGAGCCCTCAGAGTTCGCGTTTGTCTTTGGAGCAGCCGCGCTTTTGTTTGCGTTGCGCGCGCGGTGGCAGGGTCGCCGTTAAGCGGCTTTTGATAACATAGAACCCTAAGAGTGGGTGCGTGGCGGTAGGGGCTGAGACATAAATCGGCTTTTGATAGCCAGAGTACCCTAAGAAGGGGGCGGCGGCGGCAGAGGCGTAAGCCTTTTGGATAGCGCAAATAGACCTAAATAACTGGAGCGTGCAGCGGAGAAATCCGGCGCGCTTTTTTGTTTATTTTATTATTGCCGAATTTAACGAAGTGCCCTTTCTTTTGAATAATTTTAGGCATGCTGAAGTTTGTTGCGGCATTAAAATTTGGGAAAATTTTTAAGGACAATTATAATATTTTTTACCTCAAATTGCAGAAATTTCGCATAACTAAAAAGCCGACCGACTTTAATCGCAAGCTTCTGTTCGCTCAAAAAATTTGTGTACGGGAAATTATAACTCCAACGTTTCGGAGGGCTCGGGAATTATTACTCGCGTCTTCGGCGACCTGTCGAGAATTTCATACATAAACCACTCTCTCGATTCCAAGCTGCCGTGGGTGAGAACTACATTGCGGGGGTCTTTTTCAAGTATGAAGCTCAAAATTTCCTCGCGGTCGGCGTGCGAAGTCAGGTCAAATTTGTCAACTTTGCAGTTTACAGTTCCGACGTAAAATAAGTCTCGGAATGCGAACGAGTCTCCTGGAGCGGAGTGTTGCAGCTTGTATGCGGGCGTGTCGGTGTCGGCGTATCCGACCAGAAATATCGCATTTGCACGGTTGTCCATCAAGGCCGCCGCGGCAAGGTAGCTTGGCGTATTCTTTACCATCATTCCGCTCCCGAGAACGTATATGCCCTTAATGTCAAAGTCCTTTCCGGCAACTATCTCGCCTCTTAGAGGTTTTACGCCCTCCATGTGTTGCTTTGAGAAGGAAAACGTGTTGGAGCGCTTTGCACCCTTTATAAAATACTCGGCGATATCGAGCCCAAGGCCGCCCGCGAATACCGGCGTGTCAGACGGAATCCGCCCGCTCTTTTTTGCCTTGTAAATTATATAAAGAATCTCCTGCATTCTGCCGAGCGCAAATGCGGGCACAAGCACGCTTCCGCCGTCTCTAAGGGCGCGGGAAACTGAAGCTACAAACCGCTCTACTTCGCTGTCGTATGTCGTGCCTGCTGGCCTCGAATATGAACCGCGCGTGGTTTCCACTACAAGGGTGTCCACTTTGCCCTGCGGGGGGACGGCTCCTTTTAATATGCCGGTCGAATGGAAGGATATGTCGCCGCTAAAAAGTATTTTTTGCTTTTTGTATTCAAACATAACGCTCGCCGCCCCAGGTATATGTCCGGCGGGATAGAAAGTTATGTCGGCAAGGTTGCCGTCTATTTCGTACCGGCGGGTATGCGCAAACGGCATTGGCGCAACGCGCGAGCGCAGTTCGTCTATCGCAGAATAGTCAAAGAGCGGATACTCTTTTATATTGAATTCTTCCCTCTGTTTGGCCATTACAGTGCGCGAATTGCGGAGCATTCTAAACAAAAGCTCGTAGCTTTCGTCCGCAACTAGGATATGCGCCGAGCTCTGGTGCCTTGCAACCACGGGCAGGCTTCCGCAGTGGTCGAGGTGCGTGTGGGTCACAGCTATGAAATCGAGCGTCTCCGGCGGAACTTTCGAGAGGTTAGGCAGCGCGGACAGCCCCATATATTTAGGATGCAGACCGCAGTCGACCAAAGCCCTGAATGGTCCGAACTCTATGAGGTGCCCGCTCGAGCCAACGTCTATCTCGGTATTTAAGTCGGTGTATATCATTTGCGGTGGGGCTCGCATTCGCCAGGGGCGAATTAATTTGCGTTCCCGGCGAGTTTTTTTAGGCGCTGCATGTCGATTATGTAAGCCCCTTTCGGGCCTACTACGAAAAGCGATTTTTCCTTATCGCCGTCCGTTATTATGCAGCAGTTTGCAACTTGGTTTTCAATTTTAACAAGCCCTTTATGCTTCAAGTCGGGCGAGAAAACATGCACTCCGCCGTTGCCTGTGGCGTAAATCCAGCCGTCTTTCCCGATGGTCATTCCGTCCGGCGCGCCGCGCACTTTGCCAGTCCACTTTTTGAGGGAGCAAAAAATTTTCTTTGAAAGCACTTTTGTCTTTGTCGAATCCAGCTCGTAGACAAACCAGCATTGCTCGCCGTTGCCGCTCTGGGATATGTACATGTACTTTTCGTCCGGCGAAAAATCTATTCCGTTGGGTTGGGGAAGCGAGCCGTCTATCAAAACGGTTTTCCCGTCGGGGGTAATTTTGTAGATGCCGCTAAAATCGAGCTCGTTGGCTTCGGGCGCGCGGCGCTTGTGCCAAAAGCCGGGGTCGGTGAAAAATATGGAGCCGTCTTTGAGCACGCAAAGGTCGTTTGTATTGTTCAGCTTTTTGCCGTCGTATGAATCCGATAAAACCTCCACTTCGAATCTCTTCTCGTCTATTCTTGCAATGCGCCTGTGGCCCTGCTGGCAGAAAACGAGATTTTCATTTTTGTCGAGGGCTATTGCGTTGGGACCAAAGTCTATCGCCTTGTCCATTTCGCCCTTGACGCCCGTATAGCCTGCCGGGCGCATGAAAACCGAAAAACCGTCTTTTTCAGTCCAGCGGTATATCATATTCTTGGGCTGGTCCGAAAAGAAAACTTCGTTTGTTGAAGGGCGATAGAGCGCGCCTTCGCCGAAGCCGATATCCCTTTTTAGCACTTTTGCGAGATCCCCCTCAGTTCCAAGTATTTTTACGTCTTCTGGGGCGGGGGTGAAAACTTCATTTGCAGACGCGCAGCATATTGCAAACGCGAAACCCAAGCATGCGGCGGATATTTTTTTCATGCCGCAATTTTTTGCCAACTTGCCGCGGTTGTCAACTATTCCGCATTTAAAATATCAAAAAAACACCCGAAACCCGAAAAAAAAACGTGAAAAAATCCGGCGATTAGCTTTCTATATTCAATGGGCGATATTGCCACCCGCGTATGGGCGGCCGCGGCGCCCCCTTAAAATAGGATAGGAACTTTTATGGATTACAAATCTGCACTCGGAATAAATCCGCAAACCGGCGCGAACGAAGTCGGCGGGGAGACTTTGTTTGAATACGTGAATATGAGGCTGTCCGCCGCAGGGCTGCCCGTTTTCGGGAAAGAGGACGACTACCCGATTGTCGAGCTCGCCAAGCCGCTTTTGGAAAATTACAGGGAATTCTCCAAACTCTCAGCCGAGTATTATTGCCCTCCGGATTCCAGAATAATGAATTACCTCGAGAACTACCTCAGCGATGTTTGCGACCCTCACGAACCGTTCCCGTCGCTCCCGCACAAGACTTTTGTCCTCGACAGGTTTGGAACCGCGAGAACCCTCTCTTTGCACCCGGACAGCGACAAGCATGAAAATCCGCTCGTTTCGTCGTACAGGGTAAGGCAGGGCATTCTAAACAATCCGCGCAGCGACAGGCGCACGACTGCCGGCGTTTTCCACGTCGCCGAGGGCGGGCTTCCGGTTCCGGCCGATAAAAAATCCGTGCCGAAGCGCGTTTTTAAGAATTTGTGGGCGCGCGCATTTTCCGCCCCAGACGAAATGCTCGAGCTCCCATTCACCTCCACGCAGGAGCGTAAGGCGAAAACTTGGGTCTCAATATATCTGCGCCCGACGGTTTGCCCCAAAATACCCAACGGCGAGTCCGAAAAAACCATGGAGATACGCTTCTTTGCGCCTGGCGCGCTCGTATGCAATCTCGACTTTGTTGAAAGCATATTCGGCAATGCCGGAAACCCGTTTCTTCAAAAGAACGACGCCGCAGAATACCTCGACTCGTGGACGGGGCATACGGGCTGCATAGTCCTCGCCCCGCACTTGACATCGCTAAAAAAGAAGGAGCTCGGCCTGCCAAATATATCCGAGGCCACCGAGCGCCAAAAGCGCGACGGAATGTGCTGGGAAGATCCGGACGAGTTGTACAACGACGGAAAACCTTTCAAAATTACGGCGAGAGGCTCGGAAGGCGTCATCGTTACCCTTATTGCAGACAACTATTTCGGGTATTCCAAAAAGGAGATAAAGACCCAAATAAGCTATTCCGCCAACTTGTACGGACAGTGCGAAGAAGAGCATTCCGGCGGGGCGCTCGCATTTTCAAGCCGCGACCTCGGCGAGGATTTTTATTCAACTTCGTACGCTCCGAACAATAAGAGCTCCTTCGCGAGGCTCGTTGAAATATTGGCGGACACGATAGAAGTCCACCCCGACGGCTGGGCGCGCGACAAAAATTATCCGGACATAATATACGTCGATGAAAAGGCGTATTATTCTCTGAAAACCCAGACCGTGACATGGCAAAAAGACGGCGTCGAAAAGTCGATAAGGCTCACCCCGTACACGACGTACATATCGCCAGCAGGATATAAAGTTGAAATGTCGCGCCCGCACGAAAGCAGGCGTTGGAGGCTCGTGGGAACGACTGAGGAGGGCGTATATTGCCACAAGCCCGCTACGGTATCGGGAGGCGGAAAGAGCGAGATATCCAAAGACATATCCGACGCAATTATCCACGGCCCATCAATGATTGCCGACTTTAAGCGCGACATAGAATTCGTTTCTGAAATTATAAACAAGAATTATGGCAACCGCTACCGCGATCCGAATTCGCCCAACAATAAAGGCCCGCTTAGCCGCCCGATACTCGATTCGCGCCGCACAATGGGGTCGGTCGTAAAACTTCTGACTCCTTCGGACGAATACTCCGACGAATACAACAAATGGCTCGCGTCGATTCCGTTCTATATAAGGGAGTTTGTCCTAACTGTTAAACGCCATTACAGGCCTGAATGGGGAAAGAATTGGCAGGATAAATTCTCGGTCGACACGATAAACGGGACTGGCGGAAATACTCTAAAATACAAGAACGCCCCGGTTCTTACCTCGTATTTGCGCATAGGATTCACCGAGGACGGCTCGTGGAGAACTTTCAGCCTGCGCAAGGACTTTGCGCCCTCGATAAAGCTTCAAATGGAGGACGATATCACGACGTCCGTCGTAGTGCCGGAGTCTTCCGTTGAATATTTGCCAGAGAATTTGGCTTCGCGCGGGGCGTCCGTAAAATTTACGAACAACTGCGAATATCGCCTTTTCCAGAGGCCCGACGAAGCGGTGGTTCGCGGCTACGACAAGCGCGCGGAGGCAGACATGTCGCAAAAGGGAATGTTTTTCTCAAATTACGAGCCGCTCGACAGGCGGCAGGTCGGGGAAATGGCGGATGACGTCTTGCGCTTCGACAGGTTTACGCCGCCAATGCGCAAAAATCTAAGCGACTTCCTCGAAGAGACAAAGCCGGAATACGTAGTTTCGTCCGCCAATCCGCGCTTGATAGACGGCAAACCGAGCAAGAATGTCCGCTACCTGCAAAACCGCGACGACATTGTCAACCGCCGCAAATACTATATAAGCGACATTGGCTCCCGCCTTGCCCGCGGCATTGCTCCCGGCAAAGAGGTTCCGCATCCTGTAAACGCAGTAATATCCGGAAGGCGCAACAATCCGGCTTCAGAAGGCATACGGGCGCTGGCAGTCCACGGACCTTTGCACTATCTCGAACTCCCGGAGCTTTTTATGGAGTACATTGCCTCAATGACCGGCAAATCTCCGTCCACAGTCGGCGCCGGGCTCGAAGGCGCAATGACAAAGGGCCCGTTCAACGCCCTCTGCGCCGTTACAGACCTGAACGCGGCTCTCGTTTCGTTTACTCTGACGCGCTACGACGGCTGGCTTAGCAGCGCGGGATACATCGGCGTAAAATACCGAGTAGACCACGACATCAGCCTGCTGATACCTGAAATATGGGCGAGAATGCGCCCAAACGAGCTCGACGTGCAAAACTTAATAAAAGCCGGAATGCTCGAACGCTGCAAGGACTTTGAATACGGAGGCAAAAAAGTTCTCGCTTCGCGGCTGGGCTGGCGAATTACCGAAGACTTTGTCATAAGGTATTTCGGCAGGATTTTCTCGAATCCCGCCTCGATATTTACAGCCGACATGCTGCGGCCAGAATTGCAGGACATGGACGCCTTTGCCGAGGGCATGGACAATATGGTAGGCGCCCACCGCAGGGCGGCTGAGATGTACTTTGAAGACGGCTCAATTGAAGGCGCTTGTCCGCCGCTCAAAGCCCTCCTGTACATTATGCGCGACGGTTCCTATGAAGGAAAGACGCTCGACGACCCGTCGTTGCGCCAAATGTTCACGCGCGAAAGCATTCTGAAATCGGAATGGTACGCCGAGCGGCTGATGAACCGCCAGCAAATAGAGCTTAACCTCCTGCAAAGCGCAATCCGGAGGCTTTCTACATCTGAAAACAAGGACGCAGCAACAGCGGCAAAAATAGCCGAGTTGCAGGCGAAATTGAAGACAGTCAAGGGCATCAATTACTTGAAATCGATATACGGCACTCTCGGGGCGGATTCGATTTTTGGCGGATAATGCCGTATTCCGGCGGAGCATTTTTTTTAATGCCCCGCCGGAAAAGCTGTTTTTTTTCGCGCGGAGGGGTATGGGAAATATATCTTCGCAGGAAAATTAAATATGCGGTTGTGTAATCCTGCCGGAATACAGGGTAAATTTCGCGCCTTGAGATTATTTTATGAATGCGGGCAAAAGGAAAATTTTGCCCGCATTTTTTAGCGGGTAATTTTATATTGAGAAATATGTGCCAATTACTCCGTTTTTATCTTCAAGTTTTTTTATTTTTTCAGCGGGTGCGCCAAAAATCTCCATTTGGTTTATCAAAAAAGTTCTCGTCGCCTGCGTCTGCGTAGGGCTATCAAAGTCGAGTATTGATTCCAATCCCTTTAATTCTCCGTCTTTTTTGCTTGGTGTGCGGTCAACAAGTTACGCATATATACAATTTATAGAGTTTTTGTATAGCAGTTTTGCAAAGAAGCAATTTTACGTCGGAAAACATATTGGAAATGTTCACAGTTCTTCTTGTTGCCAACAAATGGCTGAAACATTATTGTAAATTTTATCTATAAAGATTGTATCGCTTTTGGGAGAGGATAATTGCGGCTAAAAATCAGCATTTTCTCTCATGCGGTGCGAGCCTGAACTGGGAAGCAAAATATTGAAGCCTAAAAAATATTTTGTAATTTCACGATAAAAAAACGCCCCGATAAAAGATAAAGTAGGGCGCTTCAAAAATCAAAATAAGTTGCCTCAATTTTGGCGTCAGTAAAAAAGTTCCGGCTCTTTTCTCGCCGAACAATTTTCTTCCAAAAAGGCCCTGAATTTTAGATATATTTCGCTGTCGAAATATTTTGCGTTTTGCGGGCAAGCCTTCACGCATGCGCAGCACATAAGGCAGCCGTCGGAGATTTTTTTAGGATTGTTTTTGTCTATCGCACCCGCAGGGCAGATTTTGGCGCACAATCCGCAACTTGTGCATGTGTCGAGCGTTTTTGGCGCAGACGGCGGCATAGGCAGCCTTTGCTTGTATGGCCTGTTGCCCTTTATTTCTAGCGCGCCTTTTGAAGGCTCGGCAATCTTTTTTGCAATAGATGAGGCAAAGTCCTCTGCAATTTTTATATCGCTGCCGTCTGGGCGGCCTTTGCCGACTTCCCTCGAAAACGAGTGTTCGCCGATAAATGCTCCGGCTGCAACAATTTTAAATCCCCTATCGGATAGAATATCAGACATCTCAATGAGCGCGTCGTCGTAGTCCCTGTTCCCGTAAACGGCAAGTATAACGGCCTGCGCTCCGTCCGAACTGAGCCCGCGCAATGTGTTGTCGACTATCTGTGGAATTCTTCCGGCGTAAACCGGCAAGCCCAAAACGAGAATGTCGCTTCTGCCAAATTTGCCTATATTCACTTTGCGCTCGGAGGGAAGGGTTAGCGAAATCTCCCGAAGCGGGATTCCGCCCAGGCCCGAAAGCTTGCCGGCAACAGCTTCGACAACCCGCTTGGTTGTATTGGTGGGGCTAAAATAGATTGCGGTTATCTCTCTTCCGAAAGCGCGGTTTTGTGGAGCAAAGTTTTCCATATGAGGTTGGCAATAGTTTAATTTTAGATTTTGGGGGCGTCTATTTCGGTCAGACCGTCCTCAATTAGATAGCGCATTTCATCGTGGTAGCTCGCGCCGGCGGCGATTTTTTCAGCGGGAAGTTTTATGTATGCGGATTCGGCTTCAGCAAAGACTTTGCCGTCTCTATCCATTATTGCGGTATGGGTCTTAAAGTAGCGCGAAGTCTCGTTGACGACTATCCCCCTGCCGAGCAGCTCGACGTCGTATGGAACAGGCTTTCTGAATTTTATGTTTATCGACGTGGTGACCCCAAGCATTGTTTCGTCCAAGACCCAATATCCGCGCAGAGTCAGCTCGTCAAGCATTGTGGCTATAAGCCCGCCATGTACGCGCTGAGGAAAGCTTTGATGTACAGGAAGGTATTTAAAAATCGTTAGCACGCCGCCGTCTTCCATATTGTAGAATTGCGACTTCAACCCGACTGGATTTTCCATTCCGCAGATAAAACACATTCTGCTGTTTCTTTGTTTTCCCAATACTTTCATTGTTTTTTGCGTATTTTTGATTCTAAACTGAAAAAATAAAGGAATTTTTTTAAGGAAGCCGTTTTTAAACGGATAAGCGGTTTAATCCCGGATTTCCCAGCAGTGTCATTTGGCTTTCTGTTCTTTGCTGTTGCATGGCGGGCGATTGGCTTGTTGTACACTGATAGCCGCGCCGTAATTTCGCTTATTTAGCTTCTAAATTTTTTGAATTGGAGTGGGGGCGCTTTTTATGTTAACAAACAAATGTTTTAAACAAATGTTTAATTTTTTATTTAAACGAATTGCTGGGTATGGACGAGATATTAGAATCTATTCTCAAAGAATGCTACTGCGAGACCGCCGGGAAAATACTGCGCACGGCGCTTGAAATGTTTGCAGTCGGCACCCCTGCGGCTGTGAGAATGCGCGACCTTGCCGCCAGGGCGGGGGTTAATCTGGCGTCGGTAAACTACCACTTCAAGAGCAAGGACGAGCTTTATATGGAGGTGGCCAGACTTATCGTAAATCTGTTTCTAAAACAATATGTCCCGTACATCGAACGCTATGAAAAAATCAAAACAACAAGAAACGCCAACGACGCCCGCGTGCTTATAAAAGACGTGCTTGCGTCGAGAATTCGCTGCGAGTCCGACCACAACCGGTATTCGAGATATGTAGTGCTCATACTTATGCGCGAGGAACTTTGCAACGGTGAAGCCTTCGACCTTTTCCTCAAAGAGTTGTTTATACCGAGGACAAATATGATTTCGGAGCTTGTTGAAATATCCACTAAAAACCGCATAAAAGGTTCCGACGCAAGAATCGCCGCAAAAATACTTCTTGGGCAGACGCATCTTTTCAATTCTGCGCGCCTCGGTGTGAAAATGGATATGAACTGGAAAATCTTCGGAAAAGCCGAGGCCGAAAAGGTGCGCAAAATTAACTCTGAATTTATCGATAGGATATTGAAATAAAATATGATGAGCATTAGATACGCAAAACTATTGTTTATATCAATAACAGCCGCATTTCTACTGTGCGCTTGCGGCAGGCAGGCCGATACTTCCGGCGCTAAAACGCCTCCAAAAGTCGTTTATACGAAGCCGGTCGTTCGGGACATCGTCTTGCGGGGCGACTACTATTAGCGCCATATTTGAAACTATGCAATTCAATCTTGGCTCGATATATGTAAACGACTTCAACATTCTAAACCGCGTATACAGGGTAAAAGCCCAGGCCGAGGGAAGCCTGCGCAGCGATCTGCGCGACATATACAACCTAAAAGTTCCAAATATTCGCGGAAACAATGTTCCGCTTGGTTCTGTGGCAAAAATAAACAGAATTATCGGGCCCTCCCGCGTTTCGAGATTTAACCTCTATCCATGCGCCGAAATCATAGGTGCTTTGGAAAGGGGGCACAGTACAGGCGAGGCAATCGCAGAAATCGAAAAAATCGCCTCGGAAGTGCTGCCGGACGGAATGGGCATTGAATGGACCGACTTGGCTTTCCAAGAAAAACGCATGGGCAATACAATTCGTGGGTGGTCGGCCTCGGAACCACTTGGGACCTCGACCTCTTCGGGCGCATACAGAGCATGGTTGTTAAGGAGCGCGCGCTCGTGCAGGCTTCGTACAACTTGTACTGCAACCTTATGCTTTCAATCCATGCGCGGATAGCGTCGGAGTACTTCTTTGCAAGGCAGTGCGAATCGGAGATAAAACTTTTGAGCGACACTTTGAAAGTAAGAAAGATACAGACAGAGTTTGTCCAAAAGCGCTTGAGCCTGAAGTTCGCGAGCAAACTGGATTTGTCGAGAGCAAAGGTATTGGAGTACGAAGCCGCCTCGCAGCTCGACTATGTAAAAAGGCAGCTTGACGCAGCAAAGAACCGCATAGCCCTCTTGTGCGGAAGGAGCGCGACAGACTTCGAGTTGAAATGCGCCCCCCTCACCGACTCGCTTCCCAACATTCCGAAAGTGTTTCCTTCGCAGCTGCTTGAGCGCAGACCCGATATTGCGGCTGCCGAGCGCAACGTTTACGCCGCGAACGCGCAACTTGGCGCAGATACGGCGGCCTTCTTCCCGACAATATCGATAACCGGCGATGTCGGATTCAAGGCGAATAGGATAGAAAATCTGTTGGAGGCAGGCTCCCTCGCTTGGGGAATCAGCCCGCAAGTCTACATACCGATATTCCAGGCAGGCAAACTTTGCGCCCAAAAGGATGCGGACATCGCGGCACATAAAGAGGCGACTGAAAAGTACAAATCAACCGTGCTTGGAGCCATTGAGGAGGTCGAGACTCTGCTTTCCGACATATCCCACATGAACAGGGAGTACGAGAACAGAAGGCAGACCTCTGCCCATTTGGCCGACGTTCAGATGTATACGCAAAAGCAGTACGAACTTGGCGACCAGGACTACTTTGCAGTAAGCGATGCCCAGCGCCAATACCTCACTTATAAAAGGGAGGAAATACGCCTTCTTGGCGCGAGGTACAGGTCGTACGTATCGCTTGTGATGTCCCTCGGCGGAGGCTGGGAAAATAAATATGAGAACCCTTCGGCCTTTGAGCTTGTGAACTTGTAATAATTTTCCTTATACCTGAAAAAAACCGCCTCGACGCATTGTTTGCGCCGGGGCGGACTCATTTTTAACCTTGCGGATTTTTATTTTTAAAAGTTTTTTATGCGGCAAAATAAAAATATGCCTCGTAAATTTACTATTATTAATACGGCGGCTGTTCAATAGCATTTTTCCGGCGCCTTTAAAAACTGCTTACGGCGCCGCGCGCAATACGCGCATTGCAGGGGCATTGTTGCCGTAACCTTTACCTTACCACCAGCCGATTAATCTGTTCTCTTAGCGTAAATATTTGCCGAAAAACTCCACAAGCTTTGATACGACTTGCCCGACATATTGGGGCTTGTCGTATAGGTCAACGTGTGTTGCGCCGTCTATCGTAAAAATTTCCTTTGGCTCTTTCGCTCTTGAAAACGCGTCTTGCGTAAAATACAAAGTATCGGCTTTACTGCCGACAATAAATAGAAGCGGCCTCGGGGAAACCGTGTCTATGTGCGCAAAAGCGTCCCAGGCTGCGAGCTTGTCGTTGCTCGACACCAAATATTTATTCACGGAAGTTGGATAGAAACAGCGGTCTGTTCTGTAATACTCGTACGCCTCTTTTTGAATTGTCGAAGTGTTTTCGTTTATGTCGGCTTCGCTCTCTGGTACATAATGCCAGTATGCAGCCTTTCCGCCTCTTGCTTCAGAGGTCCTTGCGTCGGCGACTTCCTTCAGCAGCTTATGCATAAAATCGGGAATATCAACGCCAGGGAAGCCGTTCTTTGCGCTGTCTCCAACGTCCCAAGTGCTTATGCCGGCGGCCGCCTTAATCCTAAAATCAGTCTGAATTGCGTTTATTGTGTAGCCGCCCCCCGCGCAAATTCCCATCGCGCCTATCCTTTCGTCGTCCACATATTTTAGCGATGTGAGATAGTCGACGGCGCTTCGTATGTCCTCCACGCGCGATGTCGGATCCTCCAAGTACCTCGGCATTCCTTCGCTCTCGCCTTGGTGGCTCGCGTCAAATGCAAGCGCAACGTATCCGTTCCGCGCGAGGTTCCATGCGTATAGAGACGAGCACTGCTCTTTTACTCCTCCTCCCGGGTGCGTCACTACAATCGCAGGATATTTTTTGCTTTCGTCAAAATTGTCCGGCAGAAATAAGAGCCCGGCTATTTTCAAATCGAACTTTTTAAAGAAAACTTTCTTTCCCTCTTTGTAGTGCGTTTCGTAGAGCATTGTTATTCTCCTATCTTCCTTATGATTTTTGCGGGGTTCCCGGCGGCAATTGAATACGGCGGAATGTTTTTTGTGACTACGCTGCCCGCGCCAATTGTGCAGCCCTCGCCGATTTCTACGCCCGGAAGCACTATGACGCTTGCCCCAAGCCAGCAGTTTTTGCCGATTTTAACGGGCTTTGCAAAATTTATCCCCTTGATCCTTCTTTCAGGGTCAATCGGGTGCATTGCCGTGTAAAGACCGACATTCGGGCCGATGTAGCAGTTGTCGCCTATTTCGATTTCGGCGGACGACAGTGCGCTAAAATTAAAATTTACAAATACGTTTTTGCCGAATTTTATGTTTTGCCCGTACTCGCACTGGAACGGAGGCACGAGCGCGAGATTTTCCGGCCTGTATCCAAAAATCTTTTCCTGGTTTTCGGGCGTTGGGTTTTCGTTGTATTCCTTTATCGCTTCGCGCGTGTGCTTGCGCATTTGGAATAGAACGGGGTCGCGGCTGTCGTATTCTTCGCCGGACAGCATTTTTTCAAGTTCGCTCTTCATATTTGCCTATGTTGCTATTTTAGGTTTTCCTTAAAGAAATTTTCTATTTTATCGAAAGGAATGGCGGGGGTGTCGTACAAATCGACATGGTTCGCGCCGGGAATTATAAGCAGCTGCTTATTGTCGCCTTTGAGCTTCTTAAAAGCGTCCTTGCTAAAATAGCACGAGTGCGCCTTTTCCCCGTGTATCATAAGAACTGCGTTTCTTATTTCCCCGCTGTACGAGAGAATCGGCATATTTATAAACGACAGCGCCGACGTCTTGTTCCAGCCTCCGTTTGAATTGAGCGAGCGCTTGTGGTATCCGCGCTTTGTCTTGTAGTATCCGTAATAGTCTTTTACAAATTGCGGGGCGTCCGCAGGAAGAACGTCGGGAAGGCCGCCGGCAAGCTCGTAGCTTTGGTTTTTAAAGTCTTTTGTGCGCTGGGCATTCAGCTCTTGCTTTAGCTTATAACGGGCGTTTTCGTCCATTGAATCAAAGTAGCCATTGGCGCTCACGCGGCTCATGTCGTACATGGTCGACGTTACGGTAGCTTTGATTCTCGTGTCGATTGCGGCGGCGTTTAGCGCCATTCCGCCCCATCCGCATATTCCGATTATTCCGATTTTTTCTGGATCGGCCTCGGGCAGATTCGATAGAAAATCCACGGCGGCGCAAAAGTCTTCCGTATTTATGTCGGGAGACGCCACATAGCGAGGGTGCCCGCCGCTTTCACCAGTATATGAAGGGTCGAAGGCTATGGTGAGAAATCCCCTTTCAGCCATTGTCTGGGCATATAGGCCAGAGGACTGCTCTTTAACGGCCCCGAATGGGCCTGCAACCGCGATTGCTGGGAGCTTGCCTTCGTGGTTTTTCGGAATATACATGTCTGCTGCGAGTGTTATCCCGTAGCGGTTGTTAAACGTCACCTTGCGGTGCGAGACCTTGTCGCTCTGCGGGAATACTTTATCCCATTCGTTTGTGAGTTCGAGTTTTTCCATAAATTTTTTACTTTCAGCGCCGTTATAGGCATGTGCGCAAGTGCTTGCTGCTAATATCAAAAATGCTGCAAATATCGATGATATAGTTCTCATAACTTTTCGTCAGCGCGTATTATTTATATATCGATTGCGTGTAAAGAAAAAATAAATTTTTTCTAATCAAAAACGCACAAGGAATATATAAAGCCAGATAAGAACATCTTGCATCATGGATTATGGAATCAAAAAAAGAGTAAGGAAATTTTGAAAACTTCTACTCCATAACTTTTGGTCTTTAACCGAAAAAAAGTCAGACAAAGCTGTATTAAAGCCAGAGCAAGAAAATATTCGCAACTTTCGTCATAAAAAAAGCGCGGGAAAGTTTCCTTAAAAGGCCTCCGCCGCGCAGAAATTCAAAATGGGGTGGTAAAAGGGACTCGAACCCTCGACCCTCGGAACCACAATCCGATGCTCTAACCAACTGAGCTACTACCACCGTATTTGAAAGTATTAGAATAAATCCCCGACTTCGAATTTTGTCAAGAAGCTTTTAGCGTTTTTTTACAGACAGCGTTTTTTCCTTGTCTGTTTCGCCGCCGTCGAAGAAATTGAATCCCGCCGGATTCTTATTTAAATATGCGCAACGACAATACCCGACAAATCCCATTGGGAGGAGACCCCGAACCGCTCGCAGCGCGCATGCGCCCGAGAGACCTCGACGAATTTGTCGGGCAAAAACACCTCTTGGGCGAAGGCTGCATTCTTAGAACACTTATCGAGAACGACAAAATTTCGTCGATGATATTTTGGGGGCCTCCTGGAGTCGGGAAAACGACGCTCGCGAGAATAATCGCAAATAAGACCCGCTCGGAATTTATCGATTTTTCCGCCGTCACGAGCGGCATTAAAGAAATACGCGACGTAATGCGCAGCGCCGACGCAAACCGCGGATTTGGTGCAAAAACTATTTTATTTGTAGACGAAATACACCGGTTCAACAAGGCCCAGCAAGACGCATTTCTGCCTTTCGTTGAAAAGGGAAGCATAATACTTATCGGCGCGACCACTGAGAATCCGTCGTTTGAAATAAACGGGGCTCTGCTGTCGCGCTGCAAAGTGTTTGTCTTGAAGCCGCTCGAAACGGAAGATTTGAAGGCGATATTGTCGCGGGCGCTCACGGACAGCCGCGGTTTCGGCGGAATGGGAGTTTCAATAGACGGCGACCTTTTGGAGACAATATCGGTTTTTGCGAACTCTGACGCGCGCAATGCGCTCTCCACGCTGGAAATGGCTGTCCTAAATTCACCAAGAGGCGCGGACGGCAGGATTGTAGTGACGCGGGAAATTGTGGAGCAATGCACGTCGAGAAAATCTCTGCTTTACGACAAAACTGGCGAAGAGCATTACAATCTTATATCCGCGCTACACAAATCCATGCGCAATTCCGATCCCGACGCCGCTGTCTATTGGCTTGCCCGCATGCTCGAAGCCGGCGAAGATCCCTTATATATCGCAAGGCGGATTGTGCGTTTCGCCTCCGAAGACGTTGGCCTTGCCGACCCAAAGGCGTTGGGAGTTGCCGTTGCGGCATACCAAGCGTGCCATTTTATAGGAATGCCGGAATGTTCTGTGCACTTGACTGAGGCTGTCGTGTACATGTCTATATCGCCTAAATCAAACGCGCTTTACACCGCGTACGAGAGCGCAAAGTCCGACGCTCTAAAGCATATAGCCGAGCCCGTGCCGCTTGTTATCCGAAATGCCCCGACAAAACTAATGCGCGAGCTTGAATACGGAAAGGGGTATAAATATGCCCACAATTTCAAGGAAAAACTTACCGATATGCAATGCCTTCCGGACTCGCTTGTCGGCCGCGAGTATTACAGACCGACCGAGGAGGGGCTCGAAAAAAAGTACAAGGCAAGGCTTGACGAGATAAAAGAGTGGAAGAAAAAATTATAAGTTTTCTCTTATCTCTCCGCGCTGTGAATCTTCCGATACCGCTCTGTGTAAATGCGTAATGGAGGCTGGTTTTATCGACTGATATAAGGCAGAGATGTTTTTGGGGAGCTTGCTCTTGACATAGTTTTTTTTGTTTTGTAAATCGGATAAATGAGTATTACCCAGAAATATTTACTTCTGAAAAAAGCTGTCATAAAAAAGCTTCCGCAAGCGGGAATGTATGCGTGCGAAATACCGGGACTTGAATTTTACAGAATAGACAAAGCCAAAACTTCTGAAAATTGCTTCTATAAAAAAAGGATTATTTTAATGCTCCAAGGAGCAAAACGCGCGCTGATTGGGGGCGCGGAATATTCCTATGGCGTGGGGAAGATTCTGGTTTCAGGCGTGGATATTCCAGGGACGAGCTATGTCGCGGAGGCGAGTGCAGAGAAACCCGCGCTTGCAGTTTCGCTCGACTTGGATGTGCGCGAAATATCGGCATTGCTTTCGGAATTGCCCGGCGATAGGCTGCGGGACGTGCCGCGCGGAGGCATTGCCGTAGCAGACGTCGACGAGAATATGCTGGACGCCTTTTGCAGACTTGCAGAGTTAGAAGATAGGAAAAATGAAATCCCGATATTTGCACCTCTTATCATGCGCGAAATTTACCTCAGGCTTTTAACCGGTCCGCTGGGAGGCCATGTTGCCGCATTCTGCACTGCCGGGACGCAGAACAACCGAATAATGCGCGCAGTGGAATGGCTTAAAAAAAATTACGAGAAGCCCTTTCTAATAGAGGAGCTTGCCCGGAAGGCCAATATGGCGCCGACAACATTCCATAGGCATTTTAGAAAAGTCACCTCTGTAAGTCCTATCCAGTATCAAAAAAAACTGCGGCTGCACGAGGGCAGGCGTCTCATTATTTCTGGGGACGAAAATGTCGCGGAGGCCGCGTATGCCGTAGGATACGAAAGCCCTACGCAGTTTAGCAGGGAATACAAGCGGCTTTTCGGTGTATCGCCGCGCGCGGATGCGGCAGATTGATTTGTGGGTTGCGGGATTCTCAGTTCCCGCATTTTTTTTGAGCTCTATGCAAAATATATAAAAAAAATTTGGCAGGAATAGGCAAATTTTTGAAAGGAACGTATATTTACAATCCTGCGCAAACGGGTATAATTGCTGCGACTTACGGAAATTAAAAAAAGAGAGGATAAGGCATGGGAATAAAGGTGTTTATGTCCGCAATATGCGCGGCGCTAATTTTTAATATAACGGAGGCAAATGACTCTATGGAATTGTCGAAAAAAGAAAAAAATATTGTGCTGGCGGCTGCTTATGCCGCAAAAGGCGATTGCAAAAATTTGAAATCGGCGCTCGCAGACGGTTTAGACGCGGGTGTGACGATCGCGGAATACAAAGAGGTGCTCGTACAGCTGTACGCGTATTGCGGATTTCCGAGGAGCCTCAATGCGCTTGGGACTTTTATGGGGCTTTTGAAAGAGCGCAGCGGCGACAAGGCTGGCCGCGCACCGTCTGAGGTCCCGGATCCATCTTCATTAAAATTCGGCGCAGACAACCAAACAAAGCTAATCGGCACGGAGGTAAAGGGCGAAATATTCGAGTTCGCGCCCGCGATAGACAGATTTTTGAAGGCGCATTTATTTGGCGACATATTTGGCAGGGACAATCTCGACTGGCGCACGCGCGAAATTGCGACAGTCGCAATGCTCGCCGCAATAGACGGAGTCGAAAGCCAGCTTGCAAGCCACATTGCAATAGCCAAGCACAACGGCGTAAGCGACTCTCAGATAGGTGAAATTCTTAAGCTTGTGCGGGACGGCCCGCGCGGAATGTCCAACACTGGGCCTTTTCCGTTCGGAGCCGAAAATGTTGCCTATTCAAAATATTTTAGCGGGAAATCATATTTGGCGCCGCTCTCTAAAAATTCCGAGCTTGGCGTTCCGGTTGCGAATGTAACTTTTGAGCCCGGTTGCCGCAATAATTGGCATAGCCATACGGGAGGGCAAATACTCATTGCAGTCGGCGGCAAGGGCTTTTATCAGGAGAAGGGCAAGCCCGCAAGGCCTCTAAAAGAGGGGGATATAGTGGAGATATCGCCGAATGTAGTGCATTGGCACGGGGCGGCTCCCGACAGCTGGTTTTCGCACTTGGCAATAGAATGCAACCCTAAGGATAATAAAAATACTTGGCTTGAACCAGTTAGCGACGCTGAATACGCTGAGGCGGTTGGGAAGTAGGCGAACTTTTTTAATCCGCGCTAAGGGGGGCGCGGATTTTTTTTATAGAAAAAATTTTTTCTACGGAAATTTGCGGCAGAACTTGTTTGTAAATTTTGCGCGTAGCCAAAAAAAATTTGCGCGGCTTATTTTATTAGTGTATTGATTTTACGCTGATGAAAAAAACATTAAAAATTTTGGCGTCATTTATATTTGCCGCTATCTTATTTGCGGAAGTTCCCGAACCAAAAATATCCGGAATTGATTTTTATCTTATAAATGTTGAAACACCGAGGCATTTTAGCTTTGGCGATTGGAATTCAAGGCAGCATTTATTCTTGCGTGTGAGGTCCGGCAATTTTGAAGGGTGGGGCGAGTGCGTGCTGTCGGCAAACAATCCTGATATAAATTTAAAAAAATGCGCAGATGCAATGAAGCCGGTTTTGGGGAAAACACCGTCTGAGGCTTTGCAGTATATGCGTGGGAATAGGGACTTCTTGCCGTGGAAAGAATACGAGGCGCTCAATATGGCGCTTTGGGATATTTGCGCAAAAATTAAAAAAGTCCCGGCCGTAAAACTTCTTGGACTTTCCCAAAATGTACCTGTAAACGGAATGTTTTGCATTCTTGAAAACGACCCCAAAAAAGTTGTCGAGCGCGCAGAGGAGGCAAAGAAAAGCGGATTCTCGCGGTATATAAAATTAAAAATATTTGGGAATGCGGAATCGGACTGCAAGTTGGTATCTGCCCTTCGGGGAGCGATGGGGAAAGAATGTTTTATAGTGGCAGACGCAAACTGCGGGTATCGCGGGTTTGACAACCTAAAAGAGCTCTCCAAAACCCTTAAAAAGCTCCGCAGAGCGGGGCTCGACGCTTTGGAAGACCCTGCAAAGCTTAATGATTCCGATATGGCAGAATTGCAAAAATTGTGCAGGCCTTTCGGACTTTCCCTTATCCCTGACGTGAATTTACGCCCTGCATGGAGGGCGCTCGAATTTTCACCGAAGGGTATGGGAGATTTTTATAATCTGCACCCTGGCTGCATGGGCGACTTGTACGATATGGCTCAGTTCGCGAAAAAAATATCGTCTTGGGGCACGAAAATAATGATCGGCGACGACAGCCTAATTGGCCCCGGGTGTGCGATATTTCAGCAGATTGCGGTATCAAGCGCAGCGGCGTGGTGCGAGGCAATGGAAAAGCCTTCTGAATCGAACGTTTTTGCGGAATGTCTTGTTGAGTCTCCTGTGGAGAAAAGTAGGGACGGAAAACTTACCGTGAAAGGTAGAGCGGCAGGGTGGGGATTGAAAGTTGATTCAAGCAAGCTTGCTGAAAAGGCGGCGAGAACGTTGTCTATCGGGCTCTAATTTTGCGAGAATTTTTTATATTTTTGGCGGCTGCGCATAAATTTTTTTGAATGTTTTAAATGACGCATAAGAGGTATCGATTATTTTAATGAATTTAGTGATACAATTTAGACGAAAAATGTGCGCATTTGGGCAAAAAAGTGCTTATGAATTGTAGTGTGTTGCGCAAAAATGTGAGACTATGATTTTGTTTAAATTTTGTAACATTTAGCCAACTATTGACTTGTGATTAGAGTATGAGTGGGTAGATAATGTGCAAAAACAAAAAAGATTGACATTGTTAACGCTCCTTTTAGGCAATTATTAAATCTTTTCGAGATACCTAAATCGCAAGATTTTTTTTGTTGCCCCTCAGCTCAAATATTAAACCAAACCCCAAAAATAATATGAAAAAGAATATAACTAAGCTTGCTATTGCTTACATTTCGCTTGCTTTTGCGCAGTCGATTTCTGCCGAGACACTCACTCTAAAAACCGGCGCCGACAATGTCATCACCGAATGGTGGAATTGGAGCGACACCTCAAAGTGGAGCCCGACAGTTTCGGAAGTTGCCGGCAATGATTTAACTCTCAATATAAATAACGGCAGTGTAGAGCTTTTCTCAACTATAAATCCCGGTTTTCACGCCGGCAACGTCTCTATTAGCATCGTAAATCCGAAAATGCACGTATTTTTTGATGTGGAAGGCGACGCTGAGTTTGAATCTCTAAACCTTAGCCAGAGTTCAAGTGGATGGTTTGGAACATACCTTCGCGTCCTTACGGGGCATACTTTAACTATAAATGGAGACGTAAACATTCAGGCAAGTTCTGCTTATTCATCAAACGCAATTTCTTTTGGTGATACTGTATCATACTCGAGCGGAATGGGGGATTATAATGGGAAAATCCACATTACCGGAAATCTGAATCTAAATTCAAATATTGGTGACGCCTATTTTCCATTAAAATTTCAGAATTATGGAAATGGATTGACTGTCGACGGAATCGTGAACACCATTGAAAGGAGCGTTAACGATAGAAATGTTGGCGCAGAATGGAAAATTGACGCTGACTCAACACGCATAGGCGGATTGCAGGGGTCAAACCTCTTCGGAAATAATAAGTTGTCCGTAAATGGAAATAAAAGCGACAGAACCTTAACTTTTACTAATAAATTAGGAGTTGCTACGAGATGGAGCGGCGGCATAATAAACAGTGGAAATAATTTGAATATCGTAATGGATAAATCTGCGGCCGGCTATCAGGAGCTTGATATTACCTCCGGAACCATAAACGACATTACGCTAAACGGCGGGACTTTTTACATATCCTCAGTATCTGACACCACTGGAACATTATTAGTTGACGGTGGTTTTTATAACGTAATTGGCAACGGCGCAAAATTTGCCAACATAAGCCTATCGTCGGGTGGATTTATATTTGAAGGCGGTAGCATGGAAAGCGGATACGTCGTTTCCGCCGGCAATATCTCAAAGACAGGAGTGGAAAAAATCGTAGTAGATTTTAACGGCATATATGCTCCCGACTATTATGGATACGAATATGTTCTGATTTCTGCCGACGCAATAGACAGCAGTCTGAATATGGAAGATGCGAATGCTGATTTTATGGCTGAAAACCTTTATGATGGGTATGCGATATTTAAATGGGCTGAAAACCAGGGAAAATATGAGCTGTCTGTCACATTTTCGGAAGTTCCAGAACCTGCGGCAATCTCGGCAATTTTCGGCGCGCTTGTTCTTTTCTTAGCGTTTAAGAGAAGAAAAAGATAATAGCGGCAGTTAAAAAAAAGCAGCCCAATTAAGCAAGGGCTGCTTTTTTTACCTTTGGCAAAACGAGCATGAAAAAATTTTATCTTAGCGTAATAAAACACATTAAAATTTTATTTGAAACAAACGGAATATTTCCGATGTTAAACTAAATGCCAATCTGGCTCAATCGTGCGGTTCGCCGATTAAGCCGATTGATGAAACTCTCAAATATATAAAAAAATGAAAAAAATATCGATGATAGCATTGGTGGTAGCGGGGTTGTTTGCCCTGACTGCCTGTTGCCCGAATTGGTGTGGACGCGGCTGCCCGCGCAATAATGCTTGCTACCCGGCAGCTCAGGCATGCAACTGTCCAGTTGCTGCGCAAAACTGCCCCAAAAACTGTCCTGCGGCAAAATGCCCCGTCCAGCAGCAAAACTGCCCTGCGGCCACAAAATAACTTAAAAAAAGCCTCGTACGAGGCTTTTTTTGTCTTGTGGAATTAAGGACGGACTTTCGTATATTTGCATGCTCTAGATTTTCTAATATAGTATTCTAAAACAATAGAACTTGCTTTTCTCGATATGCGGCAACTGAAATCTTTCTTTGCCGCATTTTTTATGCGGGTCGAAAAAATGGTGCGCAAAAAAATAATTGGATTTTTATTCCACATTCCACACTGCCGTGGTAATGGATCTCGGCGCGAGCTTTATTGAATCCGAATCAAAATCTATTTTTGCGAGGTCGCTGCGCTCGTCCGTCTTATACAGCCCGGCGAGTTCTACATTGCCGCCGCAATTTATAGAAATTTCAGCATTCTGCTCTTCGTGCGTCATATTTATAAAAACTGCGACAATTTTATCTCCGCCGGGAGATACGTACGCGCTCGCCATTACTTTGTCCATATCGTCTGCTCCCGAGACTTCCACTCTATCATATCCAGGCCTTATGAAGAAAGAGTAGTTGCCGAGCGCCCAGAGAAGTTTTGTGGGGCGCATATCTCGGCCTTTTTTTGCGTCTTCGACAAATCCCTGCGCGTCTATAAGTGCGCAAATGCCGTCGCGGATTTCGCTAGCTACCCAATAACTCCAGCTGTGCGCCTGCCCGTAAACCAAGTCTGAATATATGATTTTTGCCATGTGGAGGGCTGTTTGCATATCGTTATAAGTATTGCTCTTCCAATCCATGGTGAAGCCGTCGAGATTTTTGGGGTTGGCGTAAAAGCCGAGCATGCACCATTCTGTCTGGTGAAATTCCACACCGTATTTTTCTGCTTCCGCCGCGGCCTTTTTGCGGACGTCCCTCATTTGGGAGTTTCTTAAATGGGTATGGTAGCTATGTGCGCCAATCTGCCGTGCGAGAGTTTTTAGGTTGCCGATATAGTCTTTGCTTGCGGGGTTGAAAAACGCATATAACTGGTTGTATGCCATGTCTTCGCGCTTGTTGGGATTGTCTTTTGCCACTCTGTCGTATCCGTATATATTTTGAATGGAATCCGCCTCCGAAAGGAATATTTTTGTGGCAAGCCTGCGTTTTGTTAAAGATTTGTCCAGCTCAACTGCCAATTTTTTTATTTCAGGATTTAGCCACGGCGTGCCTTCTTGAATGTCGGTTGTCCATTTCCACGACGGTTCGTTTACGGGGCTTATGTATTTTATTCCATAGCCGTCGTCGGAAAGCCTCTTTGCGACTTCTGCCAGATATTCGGCGAAGTCGTCGTAGCAGTCGTCTTTAAGATTTGAACGAAAATCTGATTCTGTCTTGTGGTAGCTGCCATTTTTAGTCATGCCGATTGGCGGGGTATTGGAAAACAGCAAAAAATCTTCGCAGCCGTATTCCTTTGCTTTTTTCATAAAATATCTTAGGCCCTCGCACCGCGACATGTCTATCTCTCCGCTCTTGGGGTCGATAAAACAGCGTGCGCCCCTCCATTGAAATTTAATCGGCGATTTGTCTCCTTCCAGGGAGCCTCCGCCCAAGTTTACGCGCCATAGCGACAAGCCTATTCCTTCCGGATTTCCGGACTCGTCGAATTTTTGTGAAAAGAGAAGTTTTGCGGCTTTTTCCTTTAAAAAGTCCTCCCAGTAGTCTCCCACATATTGTGTGCTCCATGCGTCGCTTGCCCCGAAATATTCGATTCTTTGAAATTTTTTCTGTGGGTTAACAGCAGCATTAATGGTGTCGGAAAAGGCGTCGGAGAAAGTCGCCAAGATAATTGCAGACAGTATTGTTGAATAAAAAATTTTCATTTTATGCATGCTAAAAGACGTACGTGTGACAAAATATTCCGTTTCCGTTGCAGCGCAATATTTTTTACGGATTGTGGCTGTCGATAGCAGATGCCTCATTGCTAAAATTTCCGAGTGGGCGCGCGTTAGTATTTAATGGCAATCGCATTTGATAAAATTTTTTAAAGGCCCGCAAAAAAAACGCCGCAATGCGCGGCGTTATTTTCTTGCGTTTGGAAACAGATTTTATTCCGCCCGGCTGCCGGCCCATTTGTCGACGCCTATAAGCAAATTCTTGTCGTCGCCCGCATATTCAAGGGCGCGCACAAATTTGAAAGTGTTGTTTTCTTCTTCGACCTGTTCTTTTAGGAATTCGGAAAGAAAATCGACAGTGACTCTGTCTTTGTCTTCTTCGGCGGCGTCGCAGATTTTTTCAATCTGGGCAGTCACTTTCTGCTCGTGTTCGTATGCGGCTTTAAACCCGTCAAGGGGAGAGGCAAAGGCGTCTGTTTCGGGTTTTTGAACAGAAGAAGTCTTAAACTGGACGTTGCGCTCAATTAGGTATTCATAGATTTTTTCAGCATGTCCGATTTCTTCGCGCGCTTGAATCTGCATCCATTTGGCGATACCTTGGTAAGGTGTAAGCCTCATGCAGGCGCTGATAGCAAAGTACAAGTGGGCCGCGTATAATTCGTTGTAGAATTGCTCGTTTAGGAGGTCTGAAACTTTTTTTGTCATTTTCATATATTTTCCTTCTTATAAGAAATAGTGATTTTAATTGAGTTTTTTTATGATGCATTCAGTCGCAATATGTCAAGCAAAGATTATTTCCGCCTGGCAAATTCTGCTCAAACATTTACATGATAAGCGGCGGGAATAGGCAGATTTTTGAAAGTAATATGTATTTACTTGCGAGCGGAGCGATAGTAAAATGCAAGTACTAAAAAGAAAGATCTGCGATGAATAGAAAAGAATTCATAAAAATCGCCGCTGCCGCCGCGGTTTCTGCACCGCTTAGAGGGTTTGGAGAAAGCGCCGGGAATGGAAATCCAAAGGTCTATTTTACAAGCGACATATCTCCCGAAGGTTTGCTAGCCGCGTACAGGGCGCTAGGATTCAGCGCCAAGGGCAAAGTTGGCGTAAAAATACATTCAGGCGAGCCCGGTGGGCACAATTTTCTCCAACCAGATTTTATAAAACCCGTTGTGGACTATGTCCACGGGACGCTCGTCGAATGCAACACGGCCTACGAGGGGCGCAGAAATACTACTGAAAAACATTTAAAGGCCATAAAGGAGCACGGCTTTACAAAAATCGCCCCTGTCGACATAATGGACAGCGAGGGCGAGCTCGTATTGGTAATACCGGGCGGACTTCAAATAAAAAAGAATTTTGTAGGTTCTCATCTGAAAAATTACGACTCGCTCGTTGTGTTGTCGCACTTTAAGGGCCACCAGATGGGAGGTTTCGGCGGGGCGCTTAAAAATATTTCGATAGGCATAGCCTCCTCCCACGGAAAGGCATATATACACGGCGCGGGGGATCCCAGCAGGCTTTGGGACTGCGAACAAAATAGATTTCTCGAATCGATGGCCGACGCGTGCAAGTCGATTGTCGAATATAGAAAAGGCGCCATCGCCTATGTGAACGTTATGAAAAATCTGTCTATCGACTGCGACTGCAACAACCACCCGGCGGCTCCGGAAATGGCAGATATTGGAATCCTCGCCTCTCTCGATCCTGTCGCGCTCGACTCCGCCTGCGTGGACTTGGTTTATGCCTCGAAAGACAAGGGAAAGGCGTCTCTGATAAAAAGAATGGAATCCCTAAATGCGGTCCACATACTTGAATCTGCCGAAAAGCTCGGGGTGGGCACGCGCAAGTATGCGCTTGTGGACCTCGGCGGGAATGCTCTTAATCCGAAGGAAATCGCATGAAAAGAAAAGACTTTTTAAAGGCATTTTTGCCCTTTGCGGCAATGACTGCGTTTGCAGAGCAAGCCACCGGGAAAAAAGCTGCCGTCGTGTATTATTCGTGGAGCGGCAATACGCGCGAGTTTGCGCGGAAAATCGCTGCGGCACTGGGAGTGGAGGCGCTCGAGCTTGAACCGAAGACTCCGTACACAAGAAATTACGGAGCGGTCGTTGAGCAGGCAAAGCGCGAGCTTAACGCAATGTACAAGCCACCGCTAAAAAAATTGCCCGATATATCGGACTGCGGCATATTGTTTTTAGGGACGCCCAACTGGTGGGGAACTATGTCGTCGCCAGTGCGCACTTTTGTTTCCGAGGCGGACTTGTCGGGCAAAGTAATCGCGCCTTTTATTACCCACAAAGGCAGCCGATGGGGAAACTATCTGACTGACCTAAAAAAAATGGCTCCGCGCGCAAAGCTCGCCCAGGGCATGGAATTGTGGAGCGATTCCCCGAAGGAGAAGTCCGCCACCGCAAAAATCTCAGAATGGGCTAAAAAGACCGCAATCTAATTTAGCTTTCAAGTTATATTAACGAAAAATGAAAAAGGTTCTTATAATATCTTCAAGTCCGCGCCGCCACGGGAATTCAGACACATTGTGCGACGAGTTTAAAAAAGGCGCGGAAGAATCGGGAAATGCCGTTGAAAAATTGTTTTTGGCGGATAAGAAGGTTGGGTATTGCCGGGGGTGCGAGACGTGCAGTAGCCTCGGTAAACCTTGCCCACAAAAAGACGACGCAGCGGAAATCATAGAAAAAATGATTTGCAGCGACGTCATAGTTTTGGCGACTCCCGCGTATTTTTACACCATGAGCGCGCAGTTGAAAACTCTCATAGACAGGTGTTGCGGGGATTACGAAAAAATTTCAGGCAAGCAATTTTATTTTATAATAACCGCCGCCGACACCGACGAGAAAAACGTTGAAATGGTAGTCTCATCGTTAAACGCCTTCCTTTACTGCCTCGACGGAGCCGAGCTGAAAGGTGTAGTAATGGGGCTCGGCGTATGGCATGCCGGAGAAATAAAAGGCTCTGATGCCTTGAAGAAAGCGTATCTTGCGGGTAAAAATCTATAAGGGATCTTGACGGTTCTCGGCGCTTGGCTTGCGTTAAAAAATTTTTCTTATTTTTTTAACGCGAGTGCCGCCGTCGCTTTCTGGTGATTTTACAGTTAATTTTTTGGCGCCTTAGCTTGGAAACTTTATGATAGCTGTAAGATTTTATGCTTTTCGCATTATAATCTTGGGGAGATAAAAATCGCCCGGCGTCCCGGAGAGCCGAATATTGTTGTAAAATTAATGCGGCGCACAAGCGGTTGTTCGGAGTTCTTTAATAAGGGGCTTGCGGAGCGGCAAATTTGTGCGGCGCGCAAGAAATAATCTATTTATTCCAACACAAAAAAAAGTCCGGGTATCGGACTTTTTGCGCCTCCGCTAAAAACATATGCGGAAGATAACTTTTGGGGCGTCGGGAAAGAAAAATCTTTCTTTAAAATACCGCTTTGCCGCTTTTATAGAATTTTGAAGCGCTATATAGCAGGTATTTTCTGAAAGAATTTAGTATCTGTCGTCGTCGTCGAGCGAGCCCAAGTCGTCGTCGCGGGTGCGATAACTTTCGTATTCGTCTTCGTCTTCGTCCTCGTCGTCGTCCCACTTCATTGTATCGTCCTCTTCAAGGTCTTCGTCGTCCTCGTCGGGGAGGTCTTCTATCTCGTCGTACGTTTCCTCCTCGTCGGATTTATCCTCGTCGTCGTCATCGTCGTCTTCAAGCGAATATCCCTCGGGGACGTATTCGAGAATATCCATTATTTCATGGAAAACGTGGATGGCGCGGCCTTCCATGTAGTCGTTCGAGTAGTTCTCGCGTATCTCTTCTTCAAGGTCGTCTATCGCGACATCCTTCTCAAAGTGGAAGGTGTCGTTTAACATTTTTACCTGTATGCGGGTTATGTGGTCGAGAAATTCGGCGTAAGGCGAACGTTCGTCGTCGAGGGTGTCGGGCAGGAGAAACAGCTGCTGCTCGTCGGCGTCGTAGACAGAGTCGTCGGAGCGCAAAAGTTTCACTTCGTTTTTGGAGGTTTTTTTGTCTATTGAAAACGGTATGAACGCTTTTTCGACTATTGTCTCGTCGAGGCCGTATTCTTTAAGCCCGTCGAGGATTTCAAGCATGTGGGCCGCTTGGCGGGGATCTATGACGCTCAATCCGTCAATGTCCCAGTTTACTTTGTCGCTCGTTTCGCTGACCCACCAGTTTAGGTCTTTGCCGAGGCGCACTTTGCACCAACTCAATTTAGGGGAATTTTTTGACATATATTTAGGCTGGGGAATATTTCAGTTTATTATTCTACTTCAAGCTTTTTTTAAGGCATTTGCATTTTTTTTGGGGGAGTTTTAGTAGCAAAGGCGCACAGAACAGACAGAAAAATCCCGCGCTGAGCGCCGCAAACCAGTCTCCATATTTTACGTAAAAAGTGGTTTTACCCTCAAAATTTTTATAAAAAACAACGTCCGAATATCCGGCTCCGCGAAAGTATATTGAACCTTCATCGTCGATTAGCGGCGATGGGCGCTTGGGGGCGAGCGTTCGGGAGTCAACTGCGCGCCCCGCGGAATCTGAAACGTCGAGTACCGGGGCGGGGCGGGGGGTTGAGGCGTCCCAAATTTTGCCGCTGCCGTCACGCAGGGCGAAGGACGGGCGCATTCTTCCGTATTGGTCGAATACGGCGCTTAGCCCGTTGTTTGACGAACGCAGTAGCGGTCGGCGGGTCGATACGGCCTGCAATGCCGAATGTGCGGCATGCTGCCATGCGCCGGCTTCGCGCCCATACCAAGAGTCGTTTGTGCATACGAAAAGCAGGTCGGCCCCGTTTAGCGCCATTTCGCGCCCAAGTTGCGGGAAAATGTCTTCGTAGCATATCATTGGGCCTATTTTGTAGGTTTTGCCGGCTATCTCAGCTTCAATCGGCTTATCGGACTTGCCGCGCTCCATGTCGCCTGCGGGCACTACTTTCCCGATAAACGAAGCCCATATAGGCGTGTATTCTCCGAAAGGAACGAGCTTTCTCTTTCCGTAAAAGTTATCGGAAAGACCCGTTTTCGGCGACACGAAAAACGCGCCGTTTTGAGCCGTCTTTGAATCGTGAAAATACGCCATATTTCCCATGAGAATCGGCATATTTAAGCTTTTTGAAAGGTTCTCGACCCATTTTTTCATAGGATCGCACCCGATTACCGGCCAGCGCGGCGGCGTTGCGGCCTCGGGCCACAGTGCTACGTCGGCGCGCGCGTCTTCAAGCCCCTTTGTGAGCGTTGATATGACTTTCATATTTTGCTCGGCGAGCGAATCGTCCCATTTTAGTATCCCGGCGAAGTCCGTCTGAACCATTCCCGCGCGAAACGCCGCGATTTCATTCGCGCGGACCGGAAGGTTGCCCGCATATATGAATAGGCCCGACATTACGAACGCTATTGCAAGATATATTTCCGGACAAAATCGGCCGAAGGGCGGGGGAGTGGAAAATTTGTCCAATATTTTGAATCTTTGACGCGCGTAAATGCGCCAAATGTACTCTGCGGCTGCGAGATTAAAAAATATCACCCCGAACGACACTATCCAAACTCCGCCAAATTCCGCAGTTTGCATAGCCGCAGGCCTCATCCATTGCGAATGCGCAAGCAATAGCCACGGAAATCCGGAGAACAGATGCGCCCTTAGCCATTCCAAACATACCCAGCCGCCCGCTATCCCGCAGTATCTAAAAAGCCTTTTTGCGGGGTCGTCGCAAAGGTCGGGCAGGAGTTTTGGCAAAAGTGCAAACCACGGCCATATAAAAAGTCCCGACACTATTAGCGGCAAAACTGCAACTATAATCCAGCCTGCCGGCGGATATACGTGCCTGAGCCATATCAGCATTGCAATCCACGCAATATAGGAAAACGCAAAAGTGGACATTAACCATACTTTGGCATATTTTTTTGCATTTTTTAAGTTGCTTGCGCCGCAATTTCCTTCTCTGCAATAGCCTGCGCCTTCCGCATTATCCGCCGTATCATGTATTTCTTCGCCGTTAAGTGCGGCGCCTGGGCGCCTGCGGCGCAGAATTATCCTTTCCGGGGAGCGCGGGGCGGGAATGCCGGAGAACATTGAGCGCGCGGCAAGAATAGCAGGAATTGCGAATACGTACGCAAACTCCGCCACCCCCCACGGCTCAAAAGCCGCCGCGTATAGAAAAAAAGAAAACGCCACCGCAAATATGCGGGCGGCGTTTTTTATTCTTGAATCTCCTACCATTTTACAAGGCGCCAACCTTCGTTGAGAATTAGCGGCTCGGCCTTTTTGAATTTCATCTCGACACGCTCTCCGTTTTTCTCAATGACGACGTTTTCGTTTCTCCCTATTTTAGGCAGCTCGGTCCGCGGTTTTATATCCGGAAGTTTTATCTCCTTTTTAGGCTCTCCGTCCGCCGGCTTATGGCTGCTTTCGCGCGCTTGTTCGGCGCCGGCCAAGGCGGCTCTGTCGCTGAATTTGCGCTGCATTTTTTCTATCATGGCTTGGAGCACTTCAAGGCTTGATGCGCTGCGGAACAACCCGAGGCATATGTCGTTTCTAATCTTCGACATTAGCGACTCAAAGTATTTGTAGGCTTCGCTCTTGTATTCGTTGAGCGGATCTTTTTGCCCGTATCCTCTAAGCCCTATGCTTCGGCGCAAGTCCTCCATTTCTGTGAGGTGGTCTTGCCAGTTTTTGTCGAGGGCTCTCAGCAGAACGAACCTTTCTATCGCCTTCAACGCCTCCGGATCTTCGACTTCCTCGCGTATCTTGTAAACTGCCTCGATTTCATTTACTATGACTTCGCGCATTTCGTCGGCGGATTTTCCCTTTAATTGTTCAGGGATTATCGCTATCGGGAAGCGGCTTGTCACCCAACTGCAAAGCGCCTGGTAGTCGGCATCCTGCGCTGATTCCGTGGCGGGAATTGCAGAGGCTATGCGCTCGTCAAGCTCGTCTTTTATAAAGTCGAAGAGCATCGGGCGCACGTCGGCGTCGGACAGGGCCTCGTTCCTCAATCCATAGATTATATCGCGCTGCTTGTTTAGGACGTCGTCAAATTGCAGCATTCTCTTGCGGCTTGAATAGTGCTGGTTTTCTATCGTCTTTTGCGCGCGTTCTATCGAGCGGTTGAGCAGCGGGTGGTCGAGCGGGACTCCCTCTTGGAAAGTCTTGTTCAGAATCTTTGCCATCGGGCTGTTGCCGAATATGCGCATGAGGTCGTCCTCGAGCGATATCATGAATTTCGACACGCCCCTGTCGCCTTGGCGCGCGCAGCGCCCGCGCAACTGCCTGTCGATTCTGCGCGATTCGTGCCGCTCCGTTCCGAGAACGTACAGCCCGCCAAGCTCCTCGACTCCCTCGCCGAGCTTGATGTCGGTTCCGCGCCCCGCCATGTTTGTGGCAATCGTTACTACCCCCTTTTCGCCGGCGTGCGCTATAATGTCGGCCTCCTGCTCGTGCAGTTTGGCGTTTAGAACCGTATGCGGAATCTTATAGCGGTCGAGCATTCGGCTTAGAACTTCGCTCGCCTCAACCGACGCAGTGCCGACCAAAACAGGCTGCCCCCTATCGTGCGCCGCCTTTATTTCTTCTATTGCCGCCTTGTACTTTTCGCGGCGCGTCTTGTAGATTACGTCGTTTTTGTCGATTCGGCGGCAAGGTTTGTTTGTGGGTATTGCCATTACGTTGAGCCCGTAGATGTCGTGGAATTCCTGGGCTTCGGTCTCGGCCGTTCCGGTCATGCCGGCGAGCTTCTCGTAGAGGCGGAAATAGTTTTGTATGGTTATTGTCGCGTATGTTTTCGTTTCCTTTTCTATCGCGACATTTTCTTTTGCCTCAATCGCCTGGTGCAGGCCTTCGCTCCATCTCCTGCCGTACATGATGCGGCCGGTGTTCGGGTCGACAATATGCACTTTGCCGCCCTGCACGACGTATTCGACGTCTTTCTCATATATCGAGTACGCGCGCAACAGCTGGCTTACGCAGTGTATGTCTTCCGAAAGCGCTATAAATTTGTCTTCTGCCCTTAGCTTTGCTTCCTGCTTTTGTTGCGGGGTCATCGTCTGGTCCGAGTCTATCTCGACAAATATCGTCGGAAGGTCGGGCAGCACGAACGCGTCGGGATTTTCTGGGTGGACGGCGTTGCGCCCCTTCTCGGTCAAATCGCTCGTGAGCTGCTTCTCGTCTATGACATAGTATAGTTCTTCCTTGCGGCGGAAACGCTCCTCTTTGCGGAAGTCGGCCGCCATTTCCATGTCGATTTTGTCGAGCTTCTTGCGCACGTCGCCGTGCTCCATCAGCTGCCTCAAAATCCTGTTCTTGGGGGCGCCCAACTTAACCTGCCAGAGCTTTATTATATCTTCCTCGGAAAGCTCCTTGCCGTCTTTTACGAGCGCGAGCACGTCGTTGGCGAGCTTGTTGCACAGCTGCGTTTGCAGCTTTACGACCCTCTCTATATGCGGCTTCAGCGCCATAAACGGCGGCTCGCGGTCTTCGTCAACGGGGCCCGATATTATAAGCGGCGTGCGCGCTTCGTCTATTAGAATCGAGTCAACTTCGTCGACTATGCAATAGTAGTGCCCGCGTTGCACTTGGGCGGCGGCGGAAGTTGCCATGCCGTTGTCGCGCAAATAGTCGAAACCAAATTCGCTCGCAGTCCCGTAAGTTATGTCCGCCTTGTACGCTTCAGCCTTCTCGGCCATGTCCTGCATATTGTATATCCAAGAGACGGACACTCCGAGAAAGTTGTACAAATATCCCATCCATTCGGAGTCGCGCTTGGCGAGGTATTCGTTTACCGTGACGAGGTGGCAGCCTTTGCCGGTCAGCGAATTTAGATAGAGGGGAAGGGTTGATACGAGGGTTTTGCCTTCGCCGGTCGCCATTTCGGCAATCTTGCCTTTGTGCAGCACGACACCA
>ERZ824978.947-NODE-947-length-35742-cov-6.166195_pt1 | contig 35742 bp, 51 predicted proteins | sample MGYA00519860_ERZ824978 | MGnify/ENA primary metagenome ERZ824978 (study PRJEB31778, sample SAMEA3449184) | human gut metagenome | biome: human gut; feature: human-associated habitat; material: faeces | place: United Kingdom | collected 2010/2012 ... | reverse complement strand
CCCAGAGCGCCACCGACGAGCAGTTCGCCGCGTGGGGCGCGGCGCAGCCCCGTGTGACGGCGCAGGCGGCGGGTTCGCTGACGGTCAAGGCGGCGGGCGCTGTGCCCGCGGTCGATATTCCGGTGGAGGTGGTGATGGTATGATCCAGACAGAGGGTATTTTTGTGGGCGGCGGCGCCATTTCCGCGCCCATCATTGGCAAGGATTTCAACTGGACAGGTGGAGACGGCACGTATCAGGTCATCGACGACGACGGCGGAGACTGGCGTATTAAGTTTCCGTACAGCGGCACGTTCACGCCGTTGAAGAACATGGTGATCGATGCATTCTTGGTAGGTGCTGGCGGTGGGAAGGGCTATACTCGTTGCGGTGGAGGCGGCGCGGGCTACACCACCACGGTGCGGTCTATCGTGCTGGCGGCCAACACCTCTTATTCCATTGTGGTAGGTGCGGCGGGTACAAACGGTCGCTCCTCTGGTTCAGACGGCACAAATGGCGGCACAACTTCGGCATTCAGCGCAGTGGCGGCGGGAGGAAAAGGCTCTACAACCGGTAAAGGAACGCAGGGCATTGGCCTTTCCGGAAGTGGTGGTTCTGGTGGCGGCGGCTATAATATCAGCGGAGTTCATGCCCAGAGGAGTGCCGCTGATGGTGGCACGGACGGCACGGATGGCACTACCATCACCAGTGCGGGCGGCACGGGCCAGGGAACCACCACTCGTGAGTTCGGCGAGGCGGACGGTGAGCTCTACGCTTCCGGCGGCGGCGACAACCTGACCGCCACCGTGCCCAACTCCGGCAACGGCGGCGCTTACGGTATCGCTCCGGCGGACGGCATTGTGGTCATCCGGCAGCACAAGGAGGTGGCGGCATGAGATACGCGATCGTGACAGGTGGCGAGGTGACCAACGTCATTGTTCTGCGAGAGACCAACGCCGGGGATTTCCCCGGTGCGGTGGCGCTCCATGACCGCCCGGTGGGCATTGGAGACACGTATAGTGAAGGTAAGTTCTGGCGGGATGGCAAAGAGGTGCTGACCGCCCAGGAAGAAATTGAGCAGTACAAGGCGGCTTTGCAGACGCTGGGGGTGGTGACAGATGAGGACTGACATCATGGCGCAGGCCCAGGCCATTCGGGCCAGTATGGATGCCGCAGCGGTGGTGCTGACGGACGCACAGGCGGCGGCAGCGCCGCTGCTCTACCGCCCGTGGGACGGCGAGGGGGCGGCCTATGCCACGGGAGACCGGCGGCTGTATAGGGGATACGTCTACAAGTGCCTACAGGCCCACACATCGCAGTCAGGCTGGAACCCGGCGGACGCGCCCAGCCTGTGGGCACAGGTGCTGATCCCCGACCCCGCCGTCATCCCCGCGTGGCAGCAGCCAGACAGCACCAACCCCTACATGACAGGCGACAAGGTGACACACGGCGGCAAAACATGGCGCAGCACCTGTGACAGCAACGTGTGGGAGCCGGGTGTATATGGATGGGAGGAGGTCTGATATGTGGCAATATGTTATCCCGGCCATCAGCGCCATCGTAGTGGCCGCGCTGACCAGCGGCGGACTGTGGGCGCTGGTAGCCAAACGGGCGGATAAGAACGACGCGGAGAGGCGGATGCTGGTGGGACTGGCTCATGACCGGATCGTGCATCTTGGCATGGTGTATGTCCAGCGGGGGTACATCACGCAAGACGAGTATGAGAACCTGAACGACTACCTCTACGCGCCTTACGAGAAAATGGGCGGCAACGGCAGCGCCAAGCGCGTAATGGAGGAGGTGCGCCGCCTGCCCATCCGAAAGGGGGAACCGGCATAGCACACGGAAAGCGCACGGCGAAAAAGCCAAAGTTGAAGAAGCGGACAAAGTTCACGATCCTTGCAGTTGCCAATTTGACGTGGTACTGCATCGCCGTAATCGTGGCGGCGTTTTGCGGCAAGATGGTGCCGGACACGCTAACGGTGGCGTGGTTCAGCGCATGGACAGTTGAGTTGGCCCTGCTGGCAGGGCTGAAGATCAAATCTAAGGAGGAAAACCTATGACACAGTACACCGAGATCATCAAATGCATCGTGGAACTGCTGCTGGCCGTTGCCAGCGCAATCCTGATCCCCTACATCAAGCAGAAGGTTTCTGCGGCGAAGCTGGAAAAGCTGATCCGCTATGCGGATATTGCCGTCACGGCGGCGCAGCAGATCTATACGCCGGAGGAATGGGACATCAAGAAAAAGTATGTGCAGGACTTCCTTACCTCGAAGGGCTACGACATTAACCTGACGGAAGTGGATGCAGCCATTGAGGCGGCGGTGAAGCGCGTCAAGAAAGAGCTGGGCGCGTGATGAAGCGGTTCGGGGTTGATATCAGCCGCTGGCAGGGCGATTTCGACATGGCCAAGGCCAAAGCTGAGGGTGTGACGTTCGTGATCGTCAAGGGCGGTGGCGGGGATTCCGGGCTGTATGTCGACCGGAAGTTCGCCACCAACTATGACAATGCCAAGCGGCTGGGCCTGCCGGTGGGCTGCTACTGGTACAGCAAGGCGCTGACAGTGGCTCAGGCACGGCAGGAGGCGAACTACTTCTATGAGAAGTGCCTGAAAGGCCGACAGTTCGAGCTTCCCGTTTATATGGACGTGGAGCAGAAGGACATGCTGGCGCTGGGCAAGCGGGCGCTGACGGATGTTATCAAGGCGTTTTTGAACGCGCTGACGGCAAAGGGGTACTTTGCAGGCATCTATTCCAGCAAGTCCATGTTCGGCGACTACATGTACGACAATGAGCTGGCGGGCTTTCCGCACTGGGTGGCACAGTGGGCCGCCCAGTGCACGTACAGCGGCCAGTATGGCATGTGGCAGTTCGGCGGCGAGATCAACAAGCTGCGGGAAAACAAGGTGGCCGGTGTGGTGTGCGATCAGGACTACATGCTGGTGGACTACCCCACCGCCATCAAGGCGGCGGGGATGAACGGATTCACGAAAACGGAGGTGACGAAAATGACGGAAGCACAGCTGCGTCAGAAGGTGGTGGACACGATTCTTGGTTGGGTGGGTCTCAACGAGGCAGACGGCAGCCACAAGAAGATCGTGGATATCTACAACAGCCACAAGCCGCTGGCGAGGGGCTACGCGCTGAAATACACCGACGCATGGTGCGCCGGTACGGTCAGCGCTGTGGCCATCGTCAACAACATCACGGACATTATGCCCACAGAGGTAGGCGTGGGGAAGATGATCGACCTCTATAAGGCGCTGGGCCGCTGGATGGAGCGGGACGACTACACGCCCCAGATCGGCGACGTGGTGGTATACGCATGGAGTGACAACGGCGCGGGCGAGTGTACCACCGGCGCGGATCATGTGGGCATTGTCACCAAGGTGTCCGGCACGTCCTTCTGGGTGACGGAGGGCAACTACCGCGACAGCGTAAAGACCCGGTCTATGCAGGTCAACGGGCGGTACATTCGCGGCTTCGGTCTGCCGGACTATGCCAAGAAGGCTACCGGCGTGGCGTCCGCCATGCCCACCACGACGGTGACGGAGAAAACCGTGACGGTGAAGCTGCGGCAGTTAAAAAAGGGCAGCGTGGGCAACGACGTGAAGGCGCTGCAAACGCTGCTGATTGTGGGCGGCTATTCCTGCGGCTCTGCCGGGGCCGATGGTGACTTTGGCAGCGGCACCGACGCAGCGGTGCGGAAGTACCAGAAAGCCAACGGTTTGACTGTTGACGGCGTGGTCGGCGCGGTGACGTGGGGCAAGCTGCTGAGAGCGTGACTTTGTTAGTAACGTGTTAGCAACCGAAACAAACCAAGAAAAACTGTGCAACTATTTCAAAGCATAAGTGCATGGTTTTGAATGATTTGTGCCGTTTTGCGTCACTTTGTGCTACATTTAGAGCGCCTGCTTATATTTCACACGCAGGAGGTCACTGGTTCGAGTCCAGCAGTCTCCACCAAGAAAAACCTCGTAACTATGCGGGTTACGAGGTTTTTTCATTTTCTGACTTTTTGGCATTTGTTAGTAACGTGTTAGTAACCGCGTTTATCAGCGTTTCCGGGTCAAGGTGTGTGTAGACATTGGCGGTGGTGGAATAATTGGCATGACCGAGAACTTTTTGAAGAATTTCAGGGGCAAGACCTTCCTTAACTGCGCGGGTGGCGTAAGTGTGCCGCGTGGCGTGGGGGGTCTTTCTTTTTATCTTGAGCTTTTCCAGCAGCGGGTAGTAGTCCCGGCGGCGGAAGTTGGCGGGCACTTTCTGCCCCTCGTAGCCGGATAGGAGCAGATCGCCATCGGCCTTCTGGGCGAAGTATTCAAAGTACGGCTTTCCCTCCGGCCTGATGGGAATAATGCGATTCCGGCCGGCTTCTGTTTTCTCGCCGCCCACCACATAATCCTTGTGGTAGTCCTTCAACGGCAAGCTGAACAACTCGCCGATGCGCATGCCGGTGGCAAGGAGCATGAGGACGATCTTGGCGGCGTCGCTGCCGTCCTTCTCCAGCTTTTTGATCTCGGCGGCGGTGAAAATCTCTTTTTCCTTTTTGACGTTTTCCGGCAGCTTGACAAACCGGGCAAAGTTGGTGGTGCAGATCTCCTCGCGCACGGCCCATGTGGACATTTGGGTAATAAGCTGCTTGTATTTATTCACCGTGGAATGGCTCTTATCCATGTACTTGTCAAGGACGGCCTGAAAGTCTGCGGTGCGGAGGCTGCGGAACTTCCGGCCGTGCAGCGGCTCGAATACATCATAGGCGCGGTCGTAGGATTCAACGCCCTTCTCGCCGATCTCGCGGTAGTGTTCCACCTTCCATTCCTCAAAGACTTCCTTGAAGGTCATATTATATCGTTCGGTAAGGCTTTTGCCGGAGAGCTTTTCCAGTGCGGCCAGCGCGTCGGTTTTCTTTTCGTAGTAGCCAATGATAACACGGTTCTTGGAGGCTGCCCACGGCTTTTTGCGGCGGCCTGAGAGCTTATAGACACTTCCGGCACCGTTGGGGCGCTTCAACGCCTTGCGGGGCGCTGCGGCCTGCTTTTTCCCGCACCACGGGCAAAAGGCGGACGAATCCGGTATTTCCTGTTTGCATGTTTTGCAAAGCATTTGACATTCCTTTCCGGGTATGCTACCATAAAAGGGTAGACTACTCCCTGTGGTAAGGCGGATATGTTCTACACGACTGCTCCGGTGTGCGAGACCGGGGCAGTCTTTTTTGATTTTATGTGCGTTTCGCGTTGTAGGGATTGCCGCAGCTTCTTCGCCCGTCAATATGCTCCATCAGGGCTTTTTCGGGGCTAATCTCCATTCCCATTGTGTCCAGAATGACATCAAGCCCTTCGCGGCGGGCGAGTTTTGCGGCGGGGACAAAATCGCTGTCTCCCGCAATAAGGACAATTTGATCGACCTGCTTTTTGTAGGCAAGGGACGCAATGTCGATGCCCAGCTTCATGTCGACGCCTTTTTGCTGAATCGTCGGGACAAAATGCTTTAATTCAAGCGTATCTTTTGTCAATGTGCCGGAACAGATTTTTTTCACAGCGTCATAGTTTAGCGTATAGACGGCATTACCAACATCCAATTCTCCCAGCCGCAGGGCCACCTTACGGCGCTGGCGCAGCTCGGAGAGAAACTTGGTCATCCATTTGTATTCGGCGGAAGCACGCATATTGACGCTTTTCCCGGTGAGCGGATGATACATCTGCTTGTCTACAGGCTGACAGTCATAATAAAAGAGACGGTATAGCTCGTGTTCTTGTTTGTGTTCCTTCAGGTGCCGCCAACAGTATGTAATGAGGGCGTCGGCGGCTTCTTTGGGCTCATGTTCGCCCCACAAGTGCTTTGCACGTTTGCGGTAAAAACCGCCGTCAACAAGAATCGCAGTTTTTGACATAGTTCCCACTCTCCGTATAAAATCTAAAGCCCTTAGAACAGGCACTCCCCTGATCGTGGGGGACCTATTCCAAGGGCTTGTTAGGCACAACAGGCGGAACGGCGGTGCGTTCTTTGTTGTACGTTAAATAATATGTCCTCTGGATCAAAAAGTCAACCCGTTTTTATGATATTTGTACAAAATAACGAAACGATATGCCGTTATTCCGTTATTTGTTTGCGTTTTTTGAAGGTTCTGCCGGAATTTAGCTAAGGTAAATAGTCCTGAAAGAGAAAGTTCGCATCGACCCGGAGGGCACCGAACAGGGCGCATAGCACCTGCGGCTTCGGGAAACTGATGCCGTTTTCATAGTTGGTAATGGCGCTGGGGGTTACACCCACCAACGCGGCCAACTCCTTGCAGGACATGCCACGCTTTTTTCGGGCTTGTTTGATGCGGTTGCCAATACTCATAGAACACCCCCGAAGATCATACTAGCAATACTGTTGCAATAACTATGCCCCACATGACAGCAGATAGAACTGCGGCATAAGTGCGGCACAGCCGCGCCTCTGATGCAGCCTTTCCCACGATTTCCGCACAGCTGTCCAGGCGTAGGCAATAGCAGTGGATCATACTTTCAAATCCTTCAATATCGTCCATGCGGGGGATTTCCTCCGAAAAAGGCTCCGGCAATTTCTGCGGCGGTGTACAAACACGAGACAATACCACACACAGAATAACCGGCAGGGCTGCATAGGCAAGTGAAATCAGGACGCTTTGTTTCTCGAACCATCTGAACGCTAAGATGATAGCGGCGGCGGAACTAGCAAACCAATAGGCGCCAAAGGAAAAGAGGCTGCTTACATTCGGGGGCAATGCTCCAAACGCGTCAACTAACCGGGTCTTACTCTGAAAGTATAGACGCAAAATGGCGGGGGCGCACTTCGTGTTGACGCAAACTTCTCCCGTAGTCGGGCAGGTGGAATGTGTTGACCAGTATTTGTCTTGAAACCCTGATAGCTGATCTTCCAAGTCGAGGTAACTCAAATGCCATCGTGTACCCCTGTAAGCCAGATAGCCAAGCAGGAGCGCAGATACGAAAAATAGAGCAAGTTTTATGATCGTCATTGTTTCCACTGCCTTGCCCTCCTTACATCGGGATGGGGAAACGGCGCTTGGTGATAACGCGGCCCTGACAGATCAGGGTGCGGTTGCTGCTGGGGCCGAGAACCACATCAGCGTCAGAGCGGTCACGATTGAGAGAAAACAGGTACACCATGCCCAGCGGGTCGTGGTAATACTGCTTGCAGACGGTGCCGCTATCCACGCAGAAAATACCAATGTCGCCGTTGACCATAGCGTCGTGGTTGACAAAGACGATGGAGCCATCCGGGAAATACGGTTCCATGGAATCGCCTTGCAGACGAACGGCAAAAGCCGCGCCCTGAGGATCGTCCGGCTTGAGGGGGTACGGCTCGAAATCCACGCCCATGGTGGGAACCGCGATACCGGCGGCGGCAGGCTCCGCATAGAGGTTGATAACTTTCGGTTCCTCCTCCATCGTTGCACCGTCCATAAAGCGGGCTTCGTCTTCCATGCGGGCCAGCTCCGTATCGGTCAGGTCACGCACGGCCTGACGGCCCCAGTTGTCCAATTTATCATAATCCCGCGCCATGCGCATTGCCTCGTCCGATACGGACGGGGCTTTTTTTGTTTTAGAAAAGCCGGTGTTGAGAAGATCGTCGCCAGTGACGCCAAGTGCATCCGACAATAGTTTGATTTTCTCAACGTCTGGCTCACGATAGCCGAGTTCATAACCCGTGATGGTGGTCTTAGATACACCGATAGCCTTTGCAAGGGCTTCTTGTGTCAGGCCCTTAGCTTTTCGGTAAGTTCTGACGCGATCTCCAAATGTCATGTTTATCACCTCTTGCTTGCATTATATTTGCTTAGCCTCGGCTTGTCAATAAAAAGTTCACATCGTGCAAACTTTTTGCACAAAAGCACTTGACAAGTTTGCGAAACGAGAATATTATAAAAACGAAGATTGCGAAACGCAAACCTGCGGGATGGGAGGTGAGAAAATGTTTCCTAATCTTTTGGGGCAAAAAGCTGCTCGGCATCTGACGGACGAGGATATGGCGGCCATTATCGGTATTAGCCGGACTGCCTATCAGGCTAAAAAGAAAAGCGGTCGTTTTACCGCTGAAGAGTGTCACAAATTCTGTGCTTTTTTTGGCAAGAGCTTTGAATACCTCTTTGCCAAAGACGGAGACGATTACGCGAGTTGAGCGTAAAAAACAGCCCGCGGACGGCGGGCAGGGAGGTGAGAGGACGTGAGATACAACATTTCTCCGGAGACGCTGGAGGTTCTGAAAAGCGTGGAGAGCAACGCGCTGGTGCTTGAGACTGCGGACACCATCTGCGCCGCGCTGCGGGGGAAGGGCTTTTCGCCAGTTCAGGCAGAAGCGGTGCTGGAACTGGCGAAAAGCAAGCTGATGATAGACAGCAAGCTGGCCTAAAACGGCAGTTCCTCATCGACCAGCTTGAAGGAGAAGTCCTCAGTAGAGGAAAGGTCGCGAAAAGCCAGCAGTGCGGTGCACAGGGTGGCGTAGGTATCGGCGGCAAGGGTGGCCCCGCAGTTGGGGCAGGAAAGTGCGCTACGGTCAGAAAAGCGCCCGGAAGTCAAGGCGAAGCCGCAGTTACACCTACGGCAGCTTACATTTATACGAATATCCAAGGTTTCACCTCCTTTCCTGCTCAGTGTAGCACACGGGACGGACAGGAGGCAAGAAAAAACAGCGCGCACGGGGTACTTGCCTTTTATGGAGCGCCCGAGGGAAGGAGCGTCAGATCGGAGAGCATACCCTCGATGGCAATCACGTCCTTTCCCGCCCATGGGCGTTCCCTAAAGGGCAAGTACCAGTATGACAGAGCGGGCATCAAAACGCAAGAGAAACGCATAAAAACAGCCCGCGGACGGCGGGCGGGGAGGTGAAAAAAGGTGCTGATATGGGCGGGGCTGCTGCTGGATGCAACGGCGTTGGCAATCAACGCCTTATGGCTGGTGAAGCTGATCCGATCAGCGGGGGAAGAAGTACGCAAGCGCCGCAAGGATGGCCGCGACTACACTCGCTACAGCAGCTATTACGGCTACTATCTTCGTAGTGCGGTTCTCGGCGCGAACATAGGTGCGCTCGTTTGTATGCTCCTCCGTGTCTGTAGCAAGCTTTGAGCGGTAGGCACGGCCTTTGGGCGTGAGAACGACCTGAGAATACGCGGTCAGGCTGGCGCTGATATAACCGCCGTCTTTGAGCATTTGCAGGAAACCATCGGTTTCCAGAATGCTGGGGAACGCATTGAGGAGGTCTGCGTAATCCGCGTGACCGCCGTGGTCACACAGGTAATTCAAGATTTTAAGTTCCACAAAAACACCGCCTTTCCTCTCAATTCTACCATGAAAGGACAGACGGTACAAGAAAAACCACCTTACCACAGGAAGGAGATACCCATGATCGAGACATTAACACTGAATCAAACCGCCGCGTATCTGCGGCAGCACGGCCTGAGCATTTCCAATCCGGCGCTGGCCAACGGCATCCAGCAGGGGCAGTATCCGTTCGGCATCTGCATCGTCAGCGCGGAGGGCTGCCGGTCGTTCCAGATTTTCAAGACGCTGCTGGACAAATGGATCGCAGAAAGGACGGTGTGCGCATGATCGCCTACATCATGATCTATATCGGGGCGCTGACCGTGGCCGTGAAGTTCATGCGTTTCATCGACCGGCTGGAAGGGCGGCGGTGATGAACAGTGGAGACATACCTTGAATTTCTCCGCTCCAAGATCGTGCTGGCCAGTGAGACAGGCTTTACGCTGCCGCCGGAGGAGATCAACCCGGCGCTGAAGCCGCACCAGCGGGACGCTGTTTTATGGGCGCTGCGGGGCGGCAGGCGGGCGCTGTTTGAGAGCTTCGGTCTCGGCAAGACCGTGCAGGAGCTGGAGTTCTGCCATCAAGCGGTGCGCCACGAGGGCGGCAAGGCGCTGATCGTGCTGCCGCTGGGCGTCCGACAGGAGTTCACGCGGGACGCGGTGGAGCTGCTTCATTACGCGGCGCCGGAGTACATCACCAGCATGGCGGAAGCGGACAGCGCCGCCGGAGATATCTTAATGACCAACTATGAGCGGGTGCGGGACGGGGACATAGATCCCACGCGGTTTACGGCCGTGGCGCTGGATGAAGCGTCGGTGCTGCGTTCCTTTGGCAGCAAGACCTACCAGACGTTTCTGCCGAAATTTCAGGGCGTGAAGTACAAGCTAGTTTCCACGGCGACACCATCGCCCAACCGGTACAAGGAGCTGATCCACTACGCCGGGTATCTGGAGATCATGGACACGGGACAGGCTCTGATACGGTTTTTCCAGCGGGACAGCACCAAGGCCAACAACCTGACGCTGTACCCCCACAAGGAGGATGAGTTCTGGCTGTGGGTGTCCAGCTGGGCGCTGTTCATTGGGAAGCCCTCTGACCTGGGCTATGACGACACCGGCTATGCACTGCCGCCGCTGGATGTGCGGACGCATATCGTGCGGGGCCGGTACGGCGAGGACGCTGACCGGGACGGCCAGTTCAAGCTGATGCACGACGCGGCGGTATCGCTGGCGGAAGCGTCACGGGAGAAGCGGGAGAGCATTGACGAGCGCGTGGCCGTGGCGAAAGAGATCGTGGACAGTGATCCGGAAGCGCACTTCCTTCTCTGGCACGATCTGGAGGCGGAGCGGCACGCCATCTGTAAGGCCCTGCCGGACACCGTAGATATCTACGGCAGTATGGACTATGCCGAACGGGAGAAGCGGGTGATCGACTTCTCGGAGGGCCGCTGCCGGCTGTTTGCCACCAAGAAGAGCCTGAGCGGCAGCGGGTGCAACTTCCAGCGCCATTGCCACAGGGCGATTTTCGTCGGTATCGACTATGAATTTAACGATTTTATTCAGGCGGTACACCGGATCTATCGCTTTCTCCAGACGGAGCAGGTGGTGATCGACATTATTTACACGGCGGCGGAAGATCCTATTTACCGTGTGCTGATGGAAAAATGGAAGCAGCATGAGTACCTGCAAGGCAAGATGCGGGAGATCGTGCAGAAATACGGTCTGAGCGGTTCTGTGCAGACGGAGCGCATGGCCAGAAGTATAGGAGTGGAGCGCGTGGAAGTGAAAGACAAAAATTACACGCTGGTGAATAACGACTGCGTGGAGGAGACGGCAAGGATGGCCGAAAACAGCGTGGATATGATCCTGACCTCCATCCCGTTTTCCAACCACTACGAATACACCCCCAGCTATAACGACTTCGGCCACAACGAGGATACCCGCCGGTTTTTTGAGCAGATGGACTATCTCAGCCCCAATCTGCTGCGGGTGCTGAAGCCGGGGCGCGTGTTCTGCTGCCACGTCAAGGATCGGGTGCTGTTCGGCAACGCCACCGGCATGGGGATGCCTACCATGGAGCCATTCCACGCCATGTGCATCCGGCACTATATGCAGCACGGCTTTGCCTATTTCGGCATGATTACCGTGGTGACGGATGTGGTACGGGAGAACAACCAGACGTACCGGCTGGGCTGGACAGAGCAGTGCAAGGACGGTTCCAAGATGGGCGTCGGCTGCCCGGAGTACATTCTTTTATTCCGGAAGCTGCCCACCGACCGGAGCAAAGCCTACGCCGACGAGCCGGTACATAAGACCAAAGAGGAATACACCCGCGCCCAGTGGCAGATAGACGCTCACGGGTATTGGCGCTCCTCCGGCGACCGGCTGGTGACGAAAGAGGAGATTATGGCCATGGACACCGGCAAGATCCAAGCGGCCTACCGCAAGTACAGCCGAGGCACGGTGTATGACTACGCCGCGCATGTCCGCATGGCGAAGGAGTTGGACGAAAACGGGAAGCTGCCCGCCACCTTCATGGTGGTGGCTCCCGGAAGCTGGACGGATGAGGTATGGGACGACATTAACCGGATGCGCACCCTGAATACCACCCAGAGCCAGCGCCGCCAGCAGCTCCACGTCTGCCCTCTCCAGCTGGATATTGTAGACCGCTGCATCAACCGGTACAGCAACCCCGGCGACCTTGTGTATGACCCCTTCGGCGGGATCGGCACGGTGCCGCTGGAGGCGGTCAAGGCGGGGCGAAAGGGTCTTGCCTGTGAACTGAACAACGGCTATTTCCGGGACGCTGTGGGCTACCTGCAGGAGTTCGAGCGGGAGGACATGAACATTTCCCTGTTCGACCTGATGGGGGAGGTGTCGGGATGAGCGAGGCGAGAAAAGCCTATTCCAAGGCATTCTACGCGGCCAACAAGCCGTATTTCGCTGCGTACCGCAAGGCAAATTCCGGGAAGCTTGCCCGATATTCCAGTGACTACTACCGAAAGAATCAGCTTCGGTACGCGGAGGGACAGCGGTTTTTGCAAGAGGCTCGCATGCGCCTGGGCTGGTCGCAGGCCGCCGTTGCTGCGGATGTGGGCGTAAGCCAGGCGACGATCACACGGCTGGAGACCGGGGCGCAGCCGCTGGAGACCTTCCGCAAGCGGGACAAGCTGCTGGAGGTGCTGGGGGTGGCGGGATGAGCGTGATGCTGGAACATCAGGTGACACCGCAAAGCCCCTGTACGCCGGACTGCCCGGACAGAAGCGGCGACTGCATGCTGCACTGCTCCCACGGGTACGCCGAGTATCGGGCGGCGCGGGACAAGGTGTATGCCGCCCGAGCAGCGATTGCCGAGGCCTCGCGGATCGCCAGCGCCGGAAAGCGGAAAGCCTCCGCGAAAAAGGCCCGGATGAAACACAGACACAAGAGATGATTTTGCGGGTAACGCCCGCTGAAAAGGAGGAATTATTTTGCAGATCGAAAACCGAGAAGAGGCCCAGCGGTCTATCTTGCAGATGTGCCGGGGCGCCTTTCAGGAGCGTGTGGACTACGAAATGCCGCACCTGATGGAAAACATCTTCGACCCCAACACAGCCGCCAAGGCAAAGCGCAAAGTGACCATCACGCTGGAGCTTTGCCCCGACGACACCCGCCAGAACATCGTGGTCAACTGTCTGGTCAAGACGACGCTGGCCCCGTCCAACCCCGCTACCACGATGCTGTACGCCGTAGACGAGCATACGGTGGTGGAGATGGTGCCGCAGATTCCCGGCCAGATTGCCGTTGACGGCAGCGAACAGGAAGCACCGGCCCGCTTGAAGCTGGTCAATTTTGAATAAAAAGGAGAAAGAATCATGTTGAAGGAAGCCATTGAAAAGATCGAGGAACTGGCAAAGCCGCTTCTTTGGGACAAGGGGGGGCGCACCTACGCCGTGGACAAATACGGCGAAGCGCATGAGATTATCCCGGAGGCGGTCTATCAGGTCTGTCTGGAACTGAACAGTCTGGACGCGCTGGTGCAGATGGTCAGGACGGAGGGCGTCAGCGTTGATCGCTGTGCGGACAAGCTGTATCTGTCCGTGAAGGATCACATGACCGTGGCCTGCTTCGGCCATCCGCAGAAGGATTTGCGGGAGGAGCGTATTAACTACTATGAGGCACAGGCGAAGGACGTTCCCGGCTGGGACGGCGAGGTGAAGATGGCCTTTGACAAGGCGGCTGTGGCCTTGCAGACCCGTTTTCAGGATGGCGGCGACCGCGATTACACGCTGACGCTGCTGAGCCAGATCACTTGCGGCGCGAAGGTCACTTACAACGACATTGGCGTGGCGACGACAGTGGTCACACAGAAGGGCGTTTCGCTCCAGCAGAACAGCACCATCCGCCCGCTGGTGAAGCTGCGGCCTTACCGCACCTTCCAAGAGGTGGAGCAGCCGGAGGGCCTGTTCCTGATCCGCATTGACGAGAGGGGCATTACCTTCACGGAGGCGGACGGCGGCATGTGGAAGCTGGCGGCCCGCAAGACCATCAAGGCCTATCTGGAGGAAGCGCTGAAGGATATGATCGACGATGGCCGTGTGGTCGTGATGATGTAAGTAAAAAAAGCCCCGGCGGAGCTGGCACTCCGTCGGGGCGGGCAAAACCTTTGAAAAAGATTTTACAGGAACAGTTTACCGCCCTTTGGGGCGGATGTCAAGGAGAAACGTATGTACCGATGCAATGAGACCGGGCGGGAGTTTGAGGAACCCCGGTACGATCCCGACTTCTGGGACAAAGGCGACGGGGCGAAGGTGTGTCCCTGCTGCGGCGACACCGACTTTGAAGAGGTCTATCCCTGCGATATCTGCGACAGCTATTCCAGCTGGGATGAATGCGGTTTTGTAGAGCACTACCAGACATGGTATCTCTGCCCGGACTGTCGGAGGATCGCCATCATCAACCTGTTTGAAAAAGGCGCTCAGGAGTTGGGCGACACGGAAGGGGCTTGGCTGGACGATGTGCTGGACGGCAACAGCTGGGCGGATTTGAAGAAAATTTATGAGGAGGCAAAGAAAAATGGCACTGTTACCCTTTGAAGAACTGATTAAGGTCGATGTGAGACCCTTCTGCGAGACGCGGAAGGCCAAGGACGACAACGGCAACATGGTGGATATCCCCTATCTGAACTGGGCCAAGTGTGTGAAGCTGCTGCACGAGAACGGCGCGAAGGACGTATGGTTTACGCCCCGCGTCTGCCCGGAGACAAAGACCTATCTGTGGCCGCAGGCGGACGTGACCACCCGGAAGGGCTACAAGACGCAGTGCTGGTTCGTCAGCGTGGAAATCCACATCGACGAGCTGGTGTTCAACATGGACACGCCGCTGCTGAACGGGGCGCTGGTGGTCTATGAGGACACGCTGAACCAGCTGCGTATTTCCAACGCGCAGGCCCGCGCCTTCGTGAAGGGCGTGGCGCTGCGAACGGGACTGGGCTTTGACCTGTGGGCCGAGAGCGGCGACGGGGACGACGGCGAGGACGATCTGAGCCGCCACAGCATCTGGGCCATCCGGGAACGGCTGGAGCGGGCTATTACCGCCAAGGAAAAGGCGGGGCTGGATCACAAAGACCTGCTGGCCGCCCTGCGGATCAACGACAAGCAGCTGAACCAGCTGATGGGCTACTTCGCCAAGCTGGACGGCCTTGAGAAAGCGGTGAGCAAGCTGTGATCCACGATCAGGACAGGAGCGGGTGGTTCGGGGCCAGCGACACGGCTACCATCATGGGATCGTGGGAGACGGAGACGTTCCGAAAGTGGTGGGCGGTGAAGCTGGGCATCCGGCAGGATCACTACACCAACGCCGCCATGCAGGCGGGCACGGCCTATGAACACAAAATCCTGGACGCGCTGGGGGTAAAGACCCATGACCGGCAGATCAAGGTTTACGCCCTGCGGCTGCGGGTGAACTACGACGGGGACGATGCCCAGACCGTTACGGAGGTCAAGACCTACAGCAAGGCTCCCTTCAAGGTGAGCCGCGCCTACTGGATGCAGTGTCAGGTGGAGATGTTTGCCAGTGGGTGGGGCCTGCGGCGGCGGAAAGCCTGCCGGATCGCGGCCTATCCGGTCGGCGAAGCGGAGAAGCAGAACTTCTTTTTGCCCGTCGACCCCGGCAGGATCAGCCTGTGGCCCATCGAGTACGATGAGACGTGGGTGGAGGAGAAGTATCTGCCCCGCCTGCGGTATCTGGCCACGTGCCTGAAAACAGGCCGGTGGCCCCGAAAGGAGGAAGTGCCATGCAGCAGGTGACGGTGGACGCCGCACGGTGGCTGCGGGACGGCGACGGGTCGTGGCTGGCCTTCCGGGTAGGCAGCGACAAGACGGCTATGGACGTGTGCGACAGCCTGAAAGCCGGGAAGGAATACAACCTGACGTTGAAGCGCAAGGGCCGCAGTCTGGACGCCAACGCCTATTTCTGGGTGCTGGTGAATCGGCTGGCGGACAAGCTGAAGATCGAGCCGGAGGGCATCTACCGGGCCTATATCCCGGATATCGGCGGCGGCTATGAGGTGGTGCCGGTGCGGGAGGATCGCATTGACGCATGGGAAAAGGTCTGGTGCAGCGGCCATATTGGCCGGATGATCGAGGACATGGGGCCGTGCCGCAACATCAAGGGCTATCACACTGTCCGGTCTTACCTATCTTCCAGCGATTACGACACGGCTCAGATGTCACAGCTCATTGAGTTGGTGGTGGCGGACTGCAAACAAAATGGCATCGAAACTATGACGCCCAGAGAGCTGGACGCGCTTGTGTCCCGGTGGGGCGAGGTGAGCGTATGAGCACAGCAAAAATCTATACCGCCCACGGGAAGTCTTTGACCATGCGGCAATGGGCGAAGGAACTGGAACTGCCGCAAAAGACATTGCGGAACCGGCTGGACAGGGGGTGGACGCCGGAAGCGACCTTCACGCCGGGAAAGCAACTGCACCGGGGCGGCACAACAGGTTCGCGCCGCACTGACCACACAGGAGAGCGGCACGGGATGCTGGTGGTCGACCACTGCCTCGGATCGGGGCCGGATGGGCCGAAATGGCTCTGCGTGTGCGACTGCGGCAAGACGCGGGTGGTACTGGCGCGGAATCTGAGAGGCGCATACAGCTGCGGCTGTAAGGCGAGGAGAAAGGCAGACCGCCGCCCCGGCCATCCACAACCATGCTGGACGTGCCGGAACTACGCCGGAGGGTGCAGTTGGTCGCAGAAGTACCCGGAGCCTGTGAAGGGCTGGGACGCGACCCCCACCACGAAATATCAGGGGAATGCGGGCGAGGTCACATCTTTCGCCATCCATTACTGCCCGGAGTATGTACCTGACGGAACGGAGGTATTGATGAATGGGTGAGAGACGGTGTTATTTTTGCCGCAAGAACGGCAGCGCCGATCCGCTGGAGCGGCACCATGTGTTTGGCGGGAACCACGCTGACCGGAAGAAAAGCGAGAAATACGGCGCTGTGGTAGACCTGTGCGGCAATGCGTGCCACCGGAACGGAGAACACGCCGTCCACCGGGACGGGGACGTGATGCGCCGCCTGCGCCGGGAGTTTCAAGTGAAGATCATGCAGGAACAGGGCTGGACGGAGGCGGAGTTTATCCGGGCGTTTGGCAAGAGCTACTTATAGGAGGCCCTATGACACAATGCGAACGAATTCTGCGGTATATGCGGGATGTAGGCCCCATCACACAACTGGACGCGGCCAAGGAGTTTGGCTGTTACCGGCTGGGCGCGAGAATCTGGGATCTGAAGAAAGCGGGCCACGCCATCCGGAAGCGGATGGTATCAGAGAAAAACAGGTTCGGCGAGAGCGTGAGCTTCGCCGAGTACAGACTGGAGGACAGCAATGCTCAATAAGATTTTCATCATGGGACGCCTGACCCGTGATCCGGAGCTGCGGCGGACGCAGAACGGTACGGCGGTGGCCGGGTTCGCGCTGGCGGTTGACCGGGATTTTAAGAACGCCGACGGCACCAAAGAGACGGACTTCATCGAGGTGGTGGCATGGCGCAGCAGCGCCGAGTTCGTCAGCAAGTACTTCGCCAAGGGCCGTATGGCTATCGTGGAGGGCCGGTTGCAGATTCGTGACTGGCAGGACAAGGACGGCAACAAGCGCCGCAATGCAGAGGTCGTGGCCGACAACGTGTACTTCGGCGACAGCAAGAAGGAGTACGGCGGCGACTATGGCGGCGCTCCTGTTGGCGGCTACAAGGCGGCGGGTAAGGCCGTGGACGTGGAGCCGGGCGAGGGAGAGTTTGCCGAGATCGAGGACGAAGAAGATTGGCCGTTTTGAAGCAAATGTGGAAGGAAAGGAACAACACAGCGGGGTGTATCGTGGGCGCGAACCGTGACGGCTGGCCGGAATCGAGCCAGCGCACGACGGCGGCGAGCGCGAAAATCCCCCTTTGTCCCCCTTCCTTTCCCCCACACCCCCTATCTATCCCCCTATATCCCCCTTACACACCCACAACAAGAGAGATATTTCTTCTTGTGGGGGGGTGGTGTATAGAGGGCAGTACGGGAGAAGGAGAGAACATGACGAAAGAAGAATTTGAACAGGTTTTCACGGCGCTGGGGCTGTTCTGGCCGCGGGAAACCGTTTCGGACAGCCGGAAGGCGGCGTGGTGGCTGGCGCTGAAGCCGTACCCCTATCAGGGCGGTGTGCGGGAGAAGATCATTGCCTATGCCCGGTCGCCGAAAGGGAACTTTTTTCCGGATGTGGCGAACCTGACGGCAGGTCTGACGCCGGAGATCACGGAACCGGAGAAGTCCGGGCCGGACTGGATCGACGAGCTGCTGGAGAAACTGCCGCCCCACACGCCTGACCCCATTACCAGGTACGCTTCCAAGCATGGGTTCACCTGGGGCGAGGCGAAAAAGGCGTTGGAGGGTCGGACATGAGCAGAGAATCATTCATCATCCGCTATCCGGACACCGACGCCGGAAGGAAGGCGTGGAACAAGGCATATGGGCTGAATGCTATCTATGCGGGAAAGCACTGGTCGAAGCGGCGGGACGACGCGAGACTGTGGCACACGCTGACGGTGAGCGCTATCAACGCCGCCCACATTCGCAAGCGGCCTTTTGAAAGGCCCGTAGTACTGACCTTCCAGTGGAATGACCGGCTGGATTGCTCCAACCACGCTTACATGGCGAAGCTGATCGAGGACGGCATGAAGGGCATTCTGCTCCACGACGACAGCCGCCGGTGGGTGAAAGGCATTGAGCACTACTTCCACGACAAGCCCTACATACGCGTGACGGTCACGGAGGTGAAACCATGAAGAACGGGATCTGGAAAGTGGAGACGGCGAGGCTTTGCTGGGCCTGCCAGATAGACATGATCCCCGAGTATATTATCCAGCCTACCCGCGAACAGCGGCGTGACCCGGTGCGGGATCGCTGGGAGAGCGGCGTGTGTGAGCGCTGCGGGCGGAAACAGAGCATGACCAAGCTTAGGAGGTACACCATGAACCGGGCTGGGCTGGTGGCAAGGGGGCGAGAAAATGGGTAAGCAGCATCTATCCCGTGATGAGCGGCTGATAATGAAAGGCAAACTGCAAGGCACACAGGAGTGCATGGACATGGTGGCGATGGTGCTGATGGACAAGTGCGGCTGGCACATTCAGGAGCAGACCGAGGACAGCCGGGACACCCACAGCATCGCGTATCTGTACGAGTGCCTGGAAAAGCTGGCAGAGGAGATAAACGAAGGCCGCATCAAGCGGAAGCACATCAAGGACGTGCTGAAGGACGAGTGCGGCGTTGTGTTTGGAGATTGACATATGATCTATACAAATTCCCCGATAGCGTTGCAGCTGGAGAAAGGATAAACGACATGAGCAAAGAAGAATACAGAAGCCGGGTCTATACAGACCGGCCGCCCTATGCGGATTTTGATGCACCGGCGAAGTTTCAGGCAATAGAGAGCATCATTGCAAAAAGACTGACACAGCATCCCAACGCCATCTGCTCTTATTCCGGTGGTGCGGACAGTGACATACTGCTGGATCTGATCGAGCGGACGCGGGAGAAATTCGGCCTGAAGCCCGTAAAATACGCTTTCTTCAATACCGGTCTTGAAATGAAAGCCACGAGAGACCATGTGAAGGCAACAGCGGCGAAATACGGGGTAGAGATCACAGAATACCGACCGAAGACCAACATTGTGCTGGCGTCGAGAAAATACGGCATTCCTTTTGTATCAAAGATCATGTCCGCGGGATTGTCAGAGTGGCAAAAGAAGGGCGTTCCTTTGTCTGTGGCCGACGAATATGACGCTGCCGAGGATAAGGAGGCAAAACGTCAAGAACTGCGGGAGCGATACCCCAAGTGCGAAAGCGTTCTGAACTTCCTGTGCTGCTGCAATTCTAAGGGAGAGCCGAGGCCGAACATCCAACTGGTAATCAACTCTTCCAAGTACATGCGGGACTTTATCAACGAGTTTCCGCCGGACTTTAAGATCAGCGCAAAATGCTGTGATTACTGCAAAAAGCAGGTGGCACATAACGTCCAGAAGGATTTCGACATGATTATCACAGGTGAGCGTAGAGATGAGGGCGGTATGCGTTCAGTTCCCAGAAAAGACAACACGGCCCTGTGTTTTACGGAAACCAGTTCCGGCCAGTATCGGCTCAGACCTTTGTACTATGTCTCCGATGCGGATAAAGCGTGGTATAAGGAGCACTATGGGGTACGGTATTCAGATGCCTATGAGGTCTACGGTCTAACGCGGACAGGGTGTTGCGGATGTCCAATTTCGTATAAGGCTGTGGCTGATTTAGAGCTGATTCGCCCGTATGAGCCAAATGTGGTGAAGGCTGCGTGGAACATCTTTGGAAAATCGTACCTGTATCGACAGAAATATAACGATTACAAAGAGATGCGGAAGAAGGATGAGACGCAGAAAAGAGCGAGTAGGTCGGAATTTGAAGGACAAATGAACATGTTTGGAAGGTGATGGCGATGAATGAACTGTGTGTATCTTGTCATTTCGCAAGGATGCGTGATGATATTTGCGGTATTTACTGCACCGGCGGATTTGTGGAAAGTGATGGTAAATGCAGGCATTACAAGGACTGTGAAGAAGAATTAGAAGAAACTGACATGACACGAGAAGAAATCGTGACCGCGCTGCGGTGCTGTGCAGAACCGGGGCGAGACTGCGAAGAAGATTGCCCAATGAACGAGATAAGCCGTGAACCGTGTCGTAAAGTATTGGCTCCGGCCGCCGCTGACCTGATCGAGAACCAGCAGCGGGAGATAGAAGCGCTGCGGTGGGCCAATGAGGGCGTTTCTGGTGACAAAATCTGCCGTGCAGCGCTGGAGGCATTCGGGGAAAGGGCGCAGATGACAATGGCCATCGAGGAAATGAGCGAACTGGCAAAAGAACTCTGCAAGCGCTGTCGTGGCCGGGACAACGTGGAAGCCATTGCAGAGGAGGTCGCCGACGTGCAGATCATGCTTCAGCAGTTGGTGATTCTGTTCGACTGCGCGGGACAGGTGGAGACATTCCGCCGGCACAAGCTGGAACGGCTGGCGGGGCGGATTGAGGAGGCGAAGGGATGAGCAATAAACAGACCATCATGCAATTAGCCAACGAGGTTATCAGGTACCTAAACGCCTGTGCCGATGAGGCTTTTGTTGAAAGCGTTTTGGAGTGTATCAATGACGGCGTGGAGTTCGGCGAGGACGAGATTAGGGAGGTGGAGTGATGGCGAAGTACATTGACCAGTCTGTAGCGATTGCGCGGCTGACCCATATAGAAGTGACAAAGCCCACGGCTACCATGACGGATGCCAAGCGCGCACTGGCGGATATGTTTCCGGCTGACGTGGCGTCGGTGGTGCATGGTCGGTGGGTTCACCATGATGACGGTGTAGTTACTTGCAGTGAATGCGGAAACGCAGAATCCAGTGAAAGCTACTATTGCAGGTATTGCGGGGCGAAGATGGATCTGTAAGAAACCGGCACAAATGAAAATACGATGGGAAAAGGACACGCTTGACACCGAGGAATGAAAGGTAGGTGGGGCGCATATGGCGAGCGGGAGCTATCGGCAGGTATATGTGGTGTGCCCCTACTATGTGACGGACAACGGCAGAGACAGGATCGTGTGCGAGGGCCTGACCCCCGGCGGGCAGAACCAGACCTTTTACCAGAAGCGGCAGGACTACGCCTTGCAGATGGAGCTGTTCTGCTGCGGGGATTACTGGCGCTGCGAGATATGCGCCGCGCTGGATGCGAAGTATCGGGAAGATGAACCGTGAGACAAGAGGGGCTACGGCCCCTCTTTTGTCGTATGCGGTGGTGGGTCGGGGCGTTAAGAAAACATGCCGGTGGCATGTTTTTAGCCTCCGATCTCGGCGGCTATGCCGCCGTAGCATCTATCTTGATTTTGAAGGTACAACTTGCATTGCGGGGGTGGGATAGAAAACATCATTTGCGGTTTGGTAACATGGTATACAGGACGGCACAGGCGCTGCCGTAAAAAGCGCCTGACCGCTGTAGGGCGGGACAAAGCTGCCATATGGCAGATGGTGTGCGCGGGAAAACGCCGCGAGGGTAGGACGCGCCGACGGCAAACGTCAGCGGTGGGAGACGGGCGCGTTAAAACAGGATTTTGTATGGAGGGGTGGTGTACTGTGGCGGCAAGGCTGACAGACCGGCAGAAAAAGAAAATACTGGCCGACTATGTGCAGCTTGGCAGCTACAACGCTACGGCGAAGATCAACGGCTGCTCCCTGAACACGGTGAAGAAACTTGTGCAGGAGAATGCAGACATTGCAGAACTGTGCATTCAGAAAAAAATGGAGAACACAACGGACATTCTGGCCTACATGGAGAGCCAGCGGAAAACGGTGTGTGAGATCATCGGAAAGGGGCTGGCAGCGCTGAACGACCCCGACAAGCTGGCAGAGGCCACGCCTGCCCAGATCACCACGGCGCTGGGTACGCTGATCGACAAATGGACGATGGCGCAGGGTGTGGAGAGTGGCGGCGAGACGCTGGAGATCACGGGGCTGCCGGAGGAGTACAAGCGATGATACTGGATATGTCTCAGATCAGCGACAAGCAGGACGCTTTCCTGCGGGACGGACACCGGCATGTGGCCTATGGCGGGGCACGGGGCGGCGGCAAGAGCTGGGCCGTGCGCACCAAGGCCAAAATACTGGCCTGCGAGTATCCCGGCATTAAGCTGCTGATCGTGCGAAAAACCTACCGGGAGCTGGCCAACAACCACATTGACGTGCTGCGACCGGAGCTGCACGGCATTGCCAAATACAACAAGTCCGACAAGGTGTTCACCTTCCGCAACGGCTCCACGCTGGCCTTCGGCTACTGCGCTACAGACAGCGACCTGATGCAGTATCAAGGCGCGGAGTATGACGTGATCTTTCTGGACGAGGCGGGGCAGCTGCAAGAGGACTGGATCAAGAAGATCAACGCCTGTGTGCGCGGCACCAACGGCTTTCCCAAACGCACCTACTACACGCTGAACCCCGGCGGGCCTGCCCACGGGTATTTCAAGCGCCTCTTTGTGGACAGGCGCTTTGAGGACGGGGAGAGGCCGGAGAACTACAGCTTCATTCAGGCACTGGTCACCGACAACAAGGCGCTGATGGCAACCCAGCCGGACTACATCACGGAGCTGGAGAATCTGCCGCCCAAGCTGCGGGAAGCGTGGCTGTACGGCAGCTGGGATATCTTCGAGGGACAGTTTTTTGAGGACTTCCGGCCCGATCCGCCGGTCAAGCTGGCCAAGGACTTGGGCACCACGGTAGAGGAGCTGCGGAAGCAGCACAGATGGTGCCATGTGATAGAGCCCTTTGAGCCGCCCCGTGGGTGGAACATCATGCGCAGCTACGACTTTGGCTATGGAAAGCCTTTTTCTGTGGGGTATTGGGCGGTGGACTACGACGGTGTGCTGTACCGGATCATGGAAATGTACGGCTGCACCGCTACCCCCAACGAGGGCGTGAAGTGGTCGCCGGACGAGCAGTTCCGCCGCATGGCAGAGCTGGAGCGCAGTCACCCGTGGCTCAAGGGACGGGAGATCGTGGACAGTGTGGCAGACCCGGCTATCTGGGACGCTTCACGGGGTGAGAGTATTGCCGAGACTGCCACGCGGTACGGTATCTACTTCTCCCCCGGCGACAACCAGCGTATCCCCGGCTGGATGCAGGTGCACTACCGGATGCAGTTCGACGAGAACGGCTATGCCCGGATGTATGTGTTCAACTGCTGCAAGGCGTTTATCCGCACCATCCCGCTGATGATGTACTCCGAGACAAAGCCGGAGGATCTGGACACCGATCTGGAGGATCATGTGGCCGACGAGGTGCGGTATATGTGCATGTCACGGCCCATCAAGCCGGTGGTGCCGGTGAAACCGAGGATCATACTCAGCGACCCGCTGGATATGTTCAAGAGGCGATAGGAGGAACATATGGAAGAAACCAAGACAATGGAAGCTCCGCAGGCGGCGGCCATCGGGGCAGAGCAGGTGAAGAAGCTGACGGCGGTCTTGCAGAAGTACAAGACCGGGAAGAAGCGCACGGAGCAGCGGATCGTGGCCAGTGAAAACTGGTGGAAGCTGCGCAACGACGCCGAGGAGAGCGGCGACAGCCTGACCATGGCCAAGGAGGGCTTCAAGAGCGCGTCGGGCTGGCTGCACAACGTGATCGTCAGCAAGCACGCCGACGCCATGGAGGCGTACCCCGAGCCCAACATCCTGCCACGCGAGGAGGACGACCGGGCCGAGGCCCACATCCTGACGGCCATTATCCCCTGTGTGCTGGAGCAGAATCAGTTTGAAAAGACCTATTCCGACGTGGCGTGGCAGAAGATCAAGAGCGGCACCGGCGTGTACAAGGTGGTGTGGGACAAGGGCAAGCTCAATGGGCTGGGCGACATTACCATCAGCAAGGTGAACCTGCTGAACCTGTACTGGGAGCCGGGGATCACCGATATCCAGCGCAGCCGGTACTTCTTCCATACGGAGCTGATGGACAAGGATCTGCTGGAGGAGCAGTATCCGGAGCAGCTGAAGGGGAAGCTGACAGGGCAAAGCTTCCTGTCTACCCGCTTCCTCTACGATGACACGGTGTCCACCGACGGTAAGGTGACGGTGGTGGAGTGCTACTACCACAAGTATGTGCAGGGCCGGAAAACGGTGCAGTACGTGAAGTACGTCAACGAGCAGGTGATCTTCGCCACGGAGAACGATCCGGCGCTGGCCCGGCGGGGACTTTATGACCACGCCATGTATCCCTATGTGTTCGACGCGCTGTTCCCCATTGAGGGCAGTCCCTGCGGCTACGGCTTTGTGGATATCTGCCGCAATCCTCAGACGTGCATCGACCTGCTGAACACCAGCTTCGTCAAGAACGCCATGGCGGGTGCTACGCCCCGGTATTTCAAGCGGCAGGACGGCGGCGTCAATGAGAAGGAATTCCTTGACCTGACCAAGAGCATCGTCAACGTAAACGGCAATCTGGGGGAGGACAGTCTGCGGCAGATACCGTTCCAGCCGTTGGACGGCGTGTATGTCAACTACCTCGACCGGATCATTCAGGAGCTGCGGGAGACCAGCGGCAACACGGAGACCGCCACTGGCTCCACCAGCAGCGGCGTGACGGCGGCCAGCGCCATCGCCGCCTTGCAGGAGGCCAGCGGCAAGGGCAGCCGGGACAGCAGTCTGTCCGCCTACCGGGCGTACACGGAGCTGGTGAACCTGAGCATTGAGCTGATCCGCCAGTTCTACGACATGCCCCGGAAGTTCCGCATTGTGGGACAGTACGGCATGCAGCAGTACATTACCTATGACAACAGCGGTCTCAAGCCCCAGGCGCAGCTCTCCATGGTGGAGGGTATGGGCGACCGGCTGCCGGTGTTCGATATCAAGGTCAGCGCCCAGAAGAAGAACGTGTACACCAAGGTGAGCCAGAACGAGCTGGCCCTGCAATTCTTCCAGATGGGCTTCTTCAATCCGCAGCTGACGGATCAGGCGCTGATGTGCCTTGACATGATGGAGTTCGACGGCAAGGACGGCGTGATGCAGAAGGTGAGCCAGAGCGGCACTATGTTCCAGAAGCTGATCCAGTACATGCAGTTGTCCTTGCAGCTGGCGGCCAAGGCCGCGCCGGAGATGGTGCAGGGGTTGAGCAATGACATCATGCAGACTATGGGCGTGACGCCCGTGAGCGGCGGTGCTGTTGCCGTGCCTGCGGAAAAGACGGATGCAGAGAAGGAGCCTGCCATTGTGGAGAACGCCAGAGCACGCAGCAACGACAGCGCCCAGCCGGACGGCGGGGCCGTGACAGGGAGGGCAAAGGATAAATGATCGATGTGACCTATGACCGGAAACGGCTGATCGTGAAGGTGAAGGGCCACGCCCACAGCGGCGAGGCGGGCCATGATCTGGTGTGCGCCGCCGCCAGCATTCTGGTGTATACACTGGCGGCCAATGTGACGGAGCTGTGCGCAGACCGGCGGAGAGTGCGGCGGCCTGTGCTGGAGATCAAGGAGGGAAACGCCACCATTTCCTGTGCGCCGGTGCACGGCATGCAGGCGGTGACAACGCTGGTGTTTGATACTGTGTGCGCGGGCTTTGACGTTTTGCAGCAGCAGTATCCGAAAAATCTGACGTATCGGGTGATTTAGTGGTGGGATAGAGATTCCTGTGGGCAATGGTGTAAGCTATACTTGCCTTTCATTTTCACCTCCTTTCTATGGCCGCCTGCCGGTGGGCGGCATCAGTACACCGGCACCATATGCTGCGGTAGCTCAGTGGCAAGAGCGCTTATCCGGACAAGGGTGCGCAGGTTCAAGTCCTGCCCGCAGCGCCATACTCCATCGACTCGCCGGTCGTAAGCGGCAGAATTTCAGGAGGAAAATTGTATGACCATTCTTTTTAAGTGGCTGGGCTTGCAGCTGTTCGCCGAGGGCGGCGACGGCGGCGAGGGTACGGCTGCGACAACGGGCGATAATGCTCCCGACGCCGGGGAGACGCGCCTTCGGGAGCTGGGTGTGCCCGAAAGCGTGCTGGCAAAACGGGCGAAACGGGCCAAAGCAGCCCCTGCGCCGCGCATGGAACAGCCTGCCCCCAAGCAGGAGGCCGCGCAGCAGGAGCAGCAGCCCACCGATCAGCAGGACGCCGCTGCCGAGAATCCCGCACCCGAGGGAGACAATGCAGCCCCGGCCCGGATGAGCTGGGACGAGATCATGGCAGACCCGGAGTACAACAAGCAGATGCAGTCCGTCATCAAGGCGCGGCTCAAGACCGCCGGTCAGGCAGAGGACACGCTGAGCAAGCTTTCTCCGGCGCTGGAGCTGGTGGCCCGGAAGTACGGGCTGGACGGCAAAGACCCGGAGGCGCTGGCAAAGGCCATTTCGGAGGACGATTCCCTGTATACAGAGAAGGCCGAGGAGATGGGCATGTCGGTGGCGGCGGTGAAGCAGATCGAGCAGCTGCAGCGGGACAACGCCCGATTGCAGGCCCAGAACGAGCAGACCGCCGCACAGCAGGCGTTCAACGCCCACATGGAGAACCTTCACCAGCAGGGCGAGGCGCTGAAAAAGACGTTTCCGTCCTTTGATCTGCTGGAGGAGCTGAAAAACCCCGTGTTTTCCCGCATGACCTCGCCCAACAGCGGTTTGAGCGTGGAGGATGCCTACTACGCCATCCACCGCAAGGAGATCCAGCAGGCCGCCATGCAGGCGGCAGCGCAGAAGACGGCGGAGCAGATGTCCAACGCCATCCGATCCGGTCAGGCCCGTCCCGTGGAGAACGGGACACAGGCACAGGCTCCCTCTGTGACCACATTTGACTATGCCCATGCTTCCCGTGAGCAGCGTGAGGCGCTGAAGCGCCAGATCAGGGAAGCTGCGGCCAGAGGGCAGAAGATCTATCCCGGCAAGTAAGCCGCGCTTCTCCCTCTGTGACGACGAGAGGAGAATTGTACATGAAAACTATCGCAACCAAGCTGATGGTCTTTGCCATCAATTTGCAGCTGTTTGCCGACGCGGGCACTGTGGTGAACGCCACCGGCAACTATGTGAACGCCTATGACGGCACCACCACCGCCTTTTCCGGCGCCAACACGCTCAGCGGCGAGCTGAAAACCTTCTACGACACGGAGCTGCTGGAAAACGCCCGTGTGGAGCTGGTGTATGCGCAGTTTGCCAAGAAGCAGCCTCTGCCCAGAGGCCGGGGCAAGACCGTGGAATGGCGCAAGTGGAACACCTTCGCCCGTGCCGGTAAGCTGACCGAGGGCGTGATCCCCACCGGCCAGAAGTTCGGCATGAGCGTCAAGACCGCTTCCATCGACCAGTACGGCACCTTCGCCGCTGTGTCCGACCAGTTGGAGCTGCACGCCTATGACGACGTGATTCTGGGCGCTACCGAGGAGATGGGCGCATCTCTGGCGGAGACGCAGGAGGTGCTGATCCGCGACGCGCTGCTGACCAACACCAACGTGCTGTACTGCGACAATGTGACCGAGGACGGCACCTTCGTGTCCACCCCCACCTCCTGCGCCACCATGGCGGCGGGCGGCACCACCGGCAGCAGCGACAGCGCCACCCCCAACGGCTGGGCCAAGCTGACCCCCGACATGGTGGCCAAGGCCGTGACCAAGATGAAGAAGGATCGCGTGCCCATGATCCACGGCAAGTACGCGATGGTGATCCACCCCAGCGTGGCCTATGACCTGCGCAAGAGCAAGGACTGGGTGGAGGCCCACAAGTACGCCGCCACCACGGAGCTGTTCAACGGCGAGATCGGTGAGCTGCACGGCATGCGCTTCATCGAGGATGTGTTTGCCCCGGTGCTGACCGGCAACAACTACAAGAATAAGGCCAATGGCGCCACCTACGCCTGCTATGCCTTCGGCAAGGATTCCTTCGGTATTATTGATCCCGACGGCGGCGGCGCGGAGATGATCGTTCACGACAAGAGCGAGATCGGCGGCCCGCTGAACCAGTTCAGCACCATCGGCTACAAGTTCGAGACCAACGGCGCCACGATGCTGTACCCCGAGCGCATGCTGCGCGTGATGGCGGTGTCCAGCTACAGCGCCACCGATACGGCCAACTGACGACCCATGAGGGGCAGGGAAAGCCCTGCCCCTCTCATACTGTAAGGAGGACAACATGGCAGATAATAACGTGAATATGCAGAACCCTGACGGCGTGCAGGTCGACCCTGCCGCTTCCACCACCCAGCCAGAGGAGAAGAAAACCAGAAAGAAAGCCGCGCCTGTGGAGGAGCGGGTGGAGGTATATATCCCCCGCGGACAGTCCAACGACGACCCCAACTTCTTTGTCAGCGTGAACAGCACCAACTACCTGCTGCCCAAGGGCAAGAAAAGCATGGTGCCCAAGTGTGTGGCGGAGGAGATTCGCCGGGCCTTTGAGGCACAGGAGATGCTGGAGCAGAAGAAGGAAGAACTGCTGGAGGCTGCCAAGCAGCCCCAGTAACAACAGGACACAAGGAAGGGGAGCGGCGGCTCCCCTTTTTTCAAAGGAGGATATGACGATGACCATCAATGAAGCGGTGGAGCTGGTTGACCGCATGAAGCCCAACCAGTACGACCACGAGACAAAGGTGCGGTGGCTCAGTAAGCTGGACGGGATGATCTTCTGGGAGGTCATCGCCACCCACGAGGGCAGCACGCTGACGCAGTTCGACGGCTACGGGGAGGCCGACCCGGACACGGTGCTGCTGGTGCCGTATCCCTACGACGAGGATATCTACAACTATTTCCTGCAGTCCCAGATCGACAAGGAGAACGGGGAAATGGCCAAGTATAACCAGAGCGTGGTGCTGTACAACAATGCCTATCAGACGTTCTGGAACTGGTACAACCGGACGCATGTGCCGCTGCCTGCGGAAGCGGCCTTCCGGTTTTGAGAGGAGGGGCGCAGTATGCCGTATTTTCCCACCGTGGAGGAGACCAAGACCGCGCAGCAGGTGACGGACGTGTTCCAAGGCTATCACCACGACCTGCGGATCGGGGACGGGGAATTCTATGAGATGCAGAACCTGACGGCTGACCACTATCCCATGCTGGCCAGCCGGAACCGGCGGGGCGTTCTGGACGCCACGCTGACCGCACCGGGCGGTATGCTGGCAAAGGAGGCACTGGCCTATGTGGACAACGGAAAGCTCTACTACAACGGCTATGAGATCGTGGGCCTGAGGCTGACGGCGGGCGAAAAGCAGCTGGTGAGCATGGGTGCGTATCTGCTGATCTGGCCGGACAAGAAGTATCTCAACACCAAGGATATGAGCGACTTCGGCGACATGGAAAACACGGTGGCTGTTTCCTGCGCGGAATCCAATGTCCGGTATGATATCTGCGACGCGAACGGCGCCGTGATACAGGACATTGCTACCACGCAGCCGGAAGAGCCGGAGGGCGGCCAGTATTGGCTCGATACCACGCAGACGCCCCATTCTTTGCGGAGATATAGCGTTTCCTCCGCGACATGGGCCACGGTTCCCACGGTATATGTCCGCATACAGGCGACAGGTATCGGCATGGGGTTCAAGCAGTATGACGGCGTGAAGCTTTCCGGGATTGCCTATCCCGGCGAGAGCGCGGCTGTAAAGGAGCAGTATGACGCGCTCAACAGCACAAAGGCCATCTATGCCGTTGATCCGGAGAACAACTACATCGTGGTGGTGGGCCTTGTTGACGTGGCGGTGACGCAGACCACAGGCACTGTGACGGTCTCACGCAGCGTACCGGATATGGACTATGTGTGTGAGAGCCAGAACCGGGTGTGGGGCTGCAAGTACGGCATGGTGGACGGCAAGGCCGTGAATGAGCTGTACTGCTGCGCACTGGGCGATTTCAAGAACTGGAACCGATTTCTGGGCATCGCCACCGACGCGTGGGCCGCATCCGTGGGTTCGGACGGCGCGTGGACAGGTGCGGCCAACTATCTGGGCTACCCCACGTTCTTCAAAGAGAATGTGATCCACCGGATCGCTATCAGCTCTGCGGGCGCCCATCAGGTGACAGAAACGGTGGGACGCGGCGTACAGAACGGCAGCGGCAAAAGCCTGTGCGTGGTGAACGAGGTGCTGTATTACAAGGCCCGTGAGGGCGTATGCGCCTATGACGGGAGCTTCCCCTCCGCTGTGGGAGAGGCGCTGGGAGATGTGCGCTATCACAATGCCGTGGGCGGCGGGTGCGGCGGAAAGTACTACCTGTCCATGCGGGATGGGGCCAACGCGTGGCACATGTTCTGCTACGACACGGCAAAGGGCCTGTGGCACAGAGAGGACGATCTGCATGCGCTGTGCTTTACCCAGATGGACGGGGAGCTGTACGCCATCGACGCGGAGACAAAGCAGCTGCTTGCCCTGCATGGCAGTCAGGGTACGCCGGAGACGGCGGTGAAGTGGGCGGCGGAGACGGGCCTGATCGGCTATACAACGGTGGAGCAGAAGTATGTGAGCCGGTTCAACCTGCGGATGCTGCTGCCGCGAGGGTCAAGGGCGGATATGTATATCCAGTACGATTCGGACGGCGTGTGGCATCACTGCGGCCACATGGAGGGCGTGGGCACAAAGAGCTTTCTGCTGCCAGTGCGGCCCCGGCGCTGCGACCACTTCCGGCTGAGGATAGAGGGCGAGGGCGAGGTTCGGGTATACTCATTTGCAAAGATACTGGAAACGGGGAGTGACGCATAATGGTGAAGCTGTCCACACCGCCCATGGTGGCGGGGAAGTCCGCCGAGGAGCTGGTTTCTGTGCGGCGCTACCTGTTCAGGCTTGTGGAGGAGTTAAACATGAGCCTGAACAGCCTGACAGTGGAGAATTTTACCCCCGCTGCCGCCAAGGAATTGGGCGGGGGTTCCCTCACAGAGCAGGCGAAGCAGGAGATCAGCCAGACGCAGGACGAGCTGAAAAGCCTGATTATCAAGAACGCCAAGTTCGTGCGCCAAGAGATCGACAGGATCACCCACGAACTTGAGAGCAACTATGTGGCCGTCAGCGACTTCGGAACCTTCCAGCAGAATGTACAAGCGGAGATCACAGAGACGGCAGAAGCGCTCCAAAGAGACATAACGGCCACCAGTGAGATCGTTGACCACTACATTTCCACGACAAACGGCTATATCCGGCAGGGTGTTGTGGGGTATGACGGCCTTACGCCCCTGATCGGTATTGCCATCGGGCAGGACATTACGGTGACGGGACTGAAAGAGACCGTCAACGGTGTGGAATATGACATCATCGACAAGTCGCACAACATGTCCATCTGGACGACGCAGAAGCTGTCTTTCTACGTCAACGGCAACGAGGTGGCCTACTTCGCCAACAATGCGCTGACGGCAAGCAGAATGTCGGCCGGAAGTCTGGAGGTGGCGGGGAACTGGGCTATTGACGGAAGTAACGGCCTTGCATTTAAGTGGATCGGAGGTGGGACGTAATGGCGTCAACAGTTTGGGGGACTGAGCCTCCCATCACCATCAGCGTATCGGATGATATTTCCAGATTATCGTCTGACAGCGAATACTACTCAGGGACTGTGACGGTTTCCGGCTCCTTTGGACAGGCTCCCGACCACACATGGACATATGAATACTGGATCGAAGTAACGGTAAACGGTACGACGAAGCTGCTGAAGAACAACACCACAGGCTCTATCCGATGGTCGAACTCGATATCTTTCCCGATATCCGGGGCGACAACGGCAAGCAGCATTTATCTTTCCATCAATGTACATCCGCAAGGCGGCAGCAGAGGCGACCTGGATATGTCCTACCGGACGAGCATCGGCACATATGTCCCGCCTGCTACAGAGCCTGCGTCTGTCCCCACGCTTTCGGCGGCGTCCACCAAGCTGGGCACGGGCGTTATCATCTACACCAACAGGAAGAATACGAGCTACAGGCATACGCTTACCTATGCGTGTAACGGCGAGACGGGAACAATTGCAACAAATGTGACCTCGAACTATACATGGACGCCGCCGACAAGTCTTATTGATAAGGTCACATCGGCGGGCACACCGTGCGCGATCACCTGCACGACCTACTATAACGGCAATGAAAGAGGAGCAAATATCGTCTCGCTGATCCTGTACCCGCCAGACGATGCGCTGCCTGAGGTGGAAAGCGGCTGGTACACGGTGGTGAGAGAGAATGTGCCTGCCGCTGCTGGAATTGAGGACTGGATAAAGGGCTTTTCCAAGGCCGTTGTCACATTTGACGCGTCCAAGGTATCTCCGAAATACGGATCTTCGGTAAGCGGGTTTTCTGTGACCTACGGCGGCTTTACAACGGCGGCGGTGGATAATGCGGCCAAGACGGGAATCCTCTCCGCTACGTCTGCCGTTATCATTGTGAGAGTAACAGACAGCAGAGGGTTCAGCACGACCGAAAACCACACGATCACTTTGCTGGACTACGCGCCGCCCACGATCACGGACATTTCCGTTTTCCGCAGCGACAGCCAGATGCAGCCCAAAAATGACGGCAGATACCTGTGCGCAAAAGGCACGATCAACTACACGGGGCTTAATGGCAAGAACAGCGCGGAGCTGAAAGGCGCATATAAGCAGTCCGGTGCTTCCTCCTATGGCGCGGACGTTTCCATGCAGGGCGGCATACCGAAACTGGTCAACAGCACGGAGGTAAACGATGATAAGAGCTACATCGTCAGGCTGAAGGTAACGGACGCCCTTGGTACGGAGACGGTATACGAGCAGATGGTTCCCACCAAATCCGTGGCTTTCCACCTGAAAGCGGGAGGAACGGGCGCTGCTTTCGGGCAGATTGCTGAGTATGATGATGTGCTGGCAGTGTGGTGGGATATCCACGCGAACGGAAATGTGCAGATACGCGGCAATGTTTCGGCGGGCAACCTGAAAGATGTTGTGATCGAGCAGGGCGAAAGCGGCAGCTGGACATACCGCAAGTGGGCAAGCGGGATCTCGGAAGCATGGTGGCACTCCGGCAGTTTAGGGGCTGTTTCTCTGGAAGAGGTGGAGGACGGCGTGTTCAGTGCGGACAATATCAAAGACGCTTCTGTGGATCTGCCGGATGGCGTTTTTGCCGCTGCGCCGGTCTGCTGTACCGCCAATGCCCTGACCAACACTTACGCGAACGCGCAGGCATGCGCTGTCACCGCTGCCGCCGTGAACTACCGTGTGTGGCAAAGCTACGGCGGCAGCGTGATAATCAACGATGTTCACATCCATTGCATCGGCAAATGGAAAAATTCCGAAGAAGGAGAATGATGACCAATGGCGACATATAACAAGCTTTCCATCGGCTCCAGCGGCGAGGAGGTGCGCAAGCTCCAGAACGCGCTGATGAGCGCGGGCTATGACGTGGGCAGCAGCGGCGCGGACGGCAAGTTCGGCCCGTCCACCAGCGCCGCCGTGAAGAAATATCAGAAGGACATGGGGCTTTCCGTTGACGGTGTTGCCGGGAAAAACACGCAGGGGGCGCTGTATGGGAACAGCGGCAATACCACCGGGAAAAGCATGGTGCCCAGCAGCACAGGCACGGTGCGGCCGACAACGCGCACCACCACGTCCAAAACCCCGACGCTTACCTATGACGCGGCGGGGGATCAGGCGTATCAGGAGGCATTGAAGGCGCTGCTGGAGGCCCAGAAGAACGCCCCCACCTACGCCAACAGCTACGAGGATCAGCTGAAAGACCTGTATGACCGGATCGTGAACCGGGACAAGTTCCGGTATGACATCAATCAGGACGAGCTATACCAGCAGTACGCCAAGCAGTACGCCGAAAAGGGCCGGATGGCCATGATGGACACCATGGGGCAGGCGGCGGCACTGACAGGCGGCTATGCCAGCACCTACGGGCAGGCGGTGGGCCAGCAGCAGTATGACGCCTATTTGCAGCAGCTGAATGATGTGGTGCCAGAGCTGTACCAGATGGCCTATCAGCAGTATCAGGATGAGGGCGACCGGATGCAGCAGCAGTATGGCATGCTGGGTAATCTGGCAGACGATGAGTACAGCAAGTACCGGGACGCCTACAACCAGTGGCTGACGGAACGTGACTATGCCCAGGGCAACGCGGACACCGCCTATGACCGGGGGTATAACCAGTGGCTCCAGCAGTGGAACCAGTTCAACACGGACAGAAATTACCAGCTGGAGAAGGAGAACGCCGACCGGCAGTATCAATTGCAGCTGGAGCAGTTCCGGTGGCAGCAGGAGCAGGCGGCACAGGCGGCTGCGGCGGCAAAGAGCAGCGGCGGAGGAAGCTCCAGCGGCGGTTCCGGCGGCAGCAAGAACGCGGGGAGTTCTTCCTACAAGGACACCACCGCGTACAGCAGGGCGCTGGCCTATGCAAAGGCGGGGGCGCAGTCCCGCCGCACAGCGAACCTGCTGAACGGGTTCGTGCAGCGGGGCGAGATCACCGCCGCCCAAGCGGAACAGATCATGAACGAACTGTATTAACATAGGAGGTCAACACATGGCGGGATTTGATCCGAGTAAATACGGCAGTAAGAAGAGCAAAATCTACGGGAGCAGCGCTGCGGATACGAGGGTGGACAGCGGCACGGAAACCGGGTTTGACCCCAGCAGATACGGCGACAGCAAGAGTAAGCTCTATTCCCCCGGCAGCATGGTGATTACGCCGGAGCCGGTGGAGACACAGCAGAAAAAACGGGAGAGACAGGTAGTCTCTCCCTACGGTACGTTTCTGGGGGGATTCTCCTTTGCCGGAGATCGGCAGAAAACCGCCAAGGAGCTGGCGGACGAAAAGGCGCAGCAGGAGTTGTCTGAGCAGGAGTACCAGCGGCTTTTGGGGCTGGAACTGGACAAGTACCGCACCGAGGTGGAAAAGGCCGGAAAAAAGGCGCAGGAGGAGAAAGCGCCCTATAACATCCATGCTTTCGGCGGCTATGACGCCAACCGGACGACGGAGGCGGAGCGGCAGTATGCCGCCATGAAGGCCGATCTGAACAAGGCGGAGAGCCTGCAATACGACGTGAAGGGCCGCGAGGCGCTGGACAAGCTGACGGAGGAGCAGACTGCCGCGCTGGAGGTGCTGGCAAGCACAGAGGGTGTTCCGGCCGCCGCGGCGCAGGCTGACTATGACCGAAAGGTTGCTGCGCGGGAGACACTGTTGGCGTCCGGTCTCTCGGAGGACGAGCTTTCCCAGCTGGTGAACTATCAGCGCAATATTCCCAAGCGGGAGAAGAATGCGGAGCGGTACGCCAAGGTACAGGAGATGGCGCGGAATGAGGGCGAGAAGTCGCCTATTGGCGGCACGTTGCTGTCCGTCCCTGCCAACCTTCTGAGCGGCATTGGCACGGTATACACGGCGGTGGAAAAGCTTCGGAATCCCGATACCCCGGCGGACTACCATTCCCCGGCCATGCTGCCCTATGCCTACGCCAGCGGTGTGCGGGGCGAGGTGACGAA